>Ga0129314_1000008_pt1 | contig 279320 bp, 239 predicted proteins | sample O1111metagenome_FD_94431 | JGI IMG/M metagenome (GOLD analysis project Ga0129314, IMG submission 94431) | Orangutan individual fecal microbial communities from fecal samples from Wisconsin, USA - O1111 metagenome | ecosystem: Host-associated > Mammals > Digestive system > Large intestine >...
AAACAAAAAACGCCCCCGGTGCTACCAACACCGAGAGCGTTTGAAGATCGGCTTGCCCGAAGGACAATACCAGACCACACATCTGTATTGTATCACCTCTGGGCAGGCTTTGGCAAGCATACCCAGGAGGTGTTTTTTAGTGAAAAAGAGAGCAGATGGCCGCTACCAGCGCAAGCTGCTGCTGCCCAGCGGACGCACCCGTACTGTGTACGGCCGAACGCTGGCTGAGCTGAAGCGCGCAGAGGACCTTGCCCGAGATGAGGACCGCGCCGGCCTGAAGGTGGGGGACACCACCACTGTGGCCCAGTGGGCGGCGCTGTGGCTGCAAACTTATAAGGGCGACCTGCGGCCGAACACCGTGCGAATGTATCAGAGCACCCTTGCGCTGCACATCCTGCCGCAGATCGGCACGCTGCAGGTGAGAGACCTTCGGCCGCTGCACTGCCAGGCAATCCTGCGCAGTGTGGCCGATCAGTCCGAGAGCCTGCAGAGCAAGGTGCGCCTGACTCTGCGCCAGCTGTGCAAGGCGGCCCGACTGAATGGCCTGATGCTGCGGGACCCCACCGAGGGGCTGACCATCACGCCGCAGCCGAAGCCGGAGAAAATGCCTTGCTTGAGCCAGGCAGATGCAGCCTCCCTTGTGCAGGCCGTGCGCCAGCTGCCAGATAAGCGCGCCGCCGCATTTGTTGGACTGTGTCTGTACTGCGGCCTTCGCCGCGAAGAAGCGCTGGGCATACAGTGGGGAGATATAAAGGACAGCCGGTTGACCGTGACCCGGGCCGTGACCCACGCCGGGGGCAACCAGCCAGATCGCAGTATGCGACTGAAGAGCGATGCGGCCCGGCGGGTGCTGCCCATCCCGGCACCGCTGGCGGAGATCCTTGCCGAAACGCCGCGCACGGCGCTGTGGGTGGTCCCGGCCATGAGCGGTGGCCCCATCACCAGCTCGGCGTTTCGGTCTCTGTGGCGCAAGGTGCAGGCCGTCGCTCCGGTGGCCGTGCATCCGCACATGCTGCGGCATACATACGCCACCACCCTGTACCATGCGGGAGTGGATCTGCGCACGGCCCAAAAGCTGCTGGGGCATGCATCCATCACCATGACCGCGGACGTGTACACCCACATCGGAGAAGCAGATACCACCGGTGCAGTCGCACAGATTGATCAGTACCTTGCCGGCGCTCAGGCAGAGGGCGGTTGACTACTTTTTGACTACCGCGCACCACGCCGCACACGGCATTGTTTCACCGCAATCCACCTTAAAACGTACGATGTGTAGTGATTTCGCGCGGCGCGAAACTGCGGAAAAAGCATAAAAGCGGTGACTCTTAATCAGCGGGCCCAGGGTTCGAGTCCCTGAGAGTGCACCAGAATAAAGACGACAGTACGTTGAAAAACGGCTGTCGTCTTTTGTTGTTTATCCGAAATTTATGGCGCTGACTACTTTTGGACTACTTTCGTGGGTTCCTGTTCGGGCGCGGCACACTCCACGCAGCCCACCGTCAAAGCGGCGGCCTTCCGGTTGCCTGCGCTGGCGAGGCCGATGATGAGGTAATCGCCCGCATCTTCGTGGGGCAGACCCAGGCTGTCGGGCAGCGCAATGGTGGTGGTGCGGTTCATATCAATTGCCATATGGATGCTCCTTTTTTGTCGTAGTTGTGGTTAGTTCAGCGTTTTGGCGGCCCAGGCCGCGAACTGTTCGCGGGCCGAGCCGGTGGGAGTTTTTCCGCCTTCGCCGCCGTCCCGCACATCCGGGTAGCCGCCGGGCTGCGCGTCGCCGAAGGCCCAGGGGTTCGCCTTGGCGGCTGCTTCCAGCGCCTGGGCAATGTCGGTGGTGCGGTCCTTGGAACCCTTCAGAGCGTCCACGTCCAGCAGGGCGCGCACAGCCTTGACGCTGCGGCCGCGCTTGCCCAGGATGGCGGTGTCCAGCGCATTGTCGAAGGCAAAGCCGTCGGCCTGGGCCTGCAGCTGCTGCTGAAGCTGGGTGATCTGCTGCTGAGCGGCAGCGAAATCCTCGGGCTTGTGGGCGCCGAAGGCTTTCAGGCCATCCTGCGCCGTGGCCACCTGGGCGGTCAGGCTGGCCACCTGGGCCTGCAGGGCATTGGCCGCGGACTTCTCCCGGGTGATGTCCGCGCCGTTTTCCTGCATGAGCCAGTCCAGCTGCTCGTCGGTGATGCCGGGAATTTTGTTTTTCACATCTTCGCGTTTCATGGTGGAAAACTCCTTTCTGGGTGTGAAACCACGGTTTGGTAACGCGGTTTTCCTTCCGCCGACGGTTTTGGACAGGGTACGCACTGCCCGCTGCGATGGTGCCGTTTGCAGGATTTGAACCTGCGGCCGACCGGGTAAAAGCCGGTTGCTCTGCCAACTGAGCTAAAACGGCATGAAAAAAGCACGGTGCAAACTGCATCGTGCTTGATACGGGCTAAAACAGAGTGTTTTAGTCAGTGTCCTTTACGGTTTTACTTCCACGCTGGGCAGGATGTCCGTGTGGAAATAGAGTTTATAGTGGTACGGGTCGGTATGGGTGCCAGTAATGTCCTCCACCACATACATGGTGTAGCTGTTGAGATAGATGTAGTTTTTGCGGTAGGTGTCCGGGCCGATTTTCACAGTGCAGACAAGCTCATTGTTGGAATTGTTGGAGATAGACATGTACCCCTCGGCTTCCATGATGATCTTATCGGTGCGGGCGTTGTAGACGGTGATCTTGCGCTCGCTCTCAAAGTAATCGGCCTGTTTGGAAATATTGGCATTTGCTTTGTCGGCTTCAGAACAGCCGCACAGCAGGATAGATGCAGCCAGCGCGATGGCGAAAAGGATCTTTTTCATGATGCTTTCCTTTCTTTTTTGGGGCATGAAAAAAGCACCATGCAGTTTGCACAGTGCTTTGAAGAGGGGAACGCGATTCGAGAAATTGTTTGAATTTCCTCTAAAACTGAAATGAGAGTTTAAAATTTCTCCAAAATTGCAATGAGAACGGATGTAATGATGTAGACCGCAAGGGCAATCCACTCGGGCGACAGCACCCAGAGCCAGGACCAGTTGATAATGCCAGCCAGTTTCAGACCGATGAACAGAACCGTCAACAGCTCACAGACGCCGATACGGCCGGGGGGCATGTGGTTGTCTTTCATAACGAACCTCCTAAAAATGAGCATGAAAAAACCACGGTGCAGGTGCATCGTGGTTTTGGCTTATTTCTTTTTGGAAATTTTACATTCTTCCGGGTAGAGCTCCTGGTATTGGGAATACTGGAAGTTTTCAGTGTTTAAAACAGCATCAGGGCAGTCGTGTCGTTCACCCCATCCGAATTCATCTGGCGAATCACCGAGTTTTTTGCATTTTCCGGGACCATCCCAGTAAATGCAGATATTGCATTCTGGAATACAGGTGGTAATGCTGTAAATCGGGGCACGGAGTCCCATACTGACATCTTCCTCGCGAAGAATTTTAGACATTCGGAAGCACCTCGATTTCCAAAAAATAACGACCGTCTTTTATACTGGCATTCAGCACCCGATACCGCATTCCTCGTGCAAACAAAACTTCATCCTGATACTTGAATTGGGGGAATGCCACAGGCTGAAGAAACTGGCAGCCCTTGTATCCTTCTGGAATGTGCATTTTAAGAACTGTATCACGGGCGGGAAGCTGCAAATCCTCGAAACTTGTAGAGAGAAAGATTGGAAAAGAGCCTTGTCTGCGAATGATATCCTGCAATTCTTGCTCTGTCGGCTTTTTCGGAAGATTAAGCTCCAGAAAAGACAGCGCTGTATTCCGGTACAGCGTAACGCTTTGCGGCATCGTGCCGGAAGCCAAAGCGTTGTCCAACGCGGCAATGGTCTCCTGTACCCGCGGCGGGATGCTTTTATTCCGAATTGCAAAATTCACACGGGTTGCTGTAAATCCGGTGTAGGCCTTAAGGACTTCCCGCGCAGATTCAGGCAGTGCCAGAACCTGCTTCGTCATGGTGTCCTTTATCGCTTTTATTTTAGCAGCTTCATCCTCGATTGTCGAGGCTTTTCTCACCTTATACGCCGCCCTTTTCTGTGCATTGATCGCATCCTTCCGGGCCGCATAATCAATGCGCCGCCAGGCGTTCACATCGCTGCCGGCCGCACGGTACTGCTTGAGGTACTTCTCCGGGTCGTAACCGGCCACCGTGGTGCTGCTGTCAAACCGCACCGCAAACTCACAGTCGCAGTTGGCGTGGATGTGCGAGGCGTGGCCGCCCTTCAGCAGCTTGGCGCTGGCTTTCTGCCAGCCGTTGGAAGCCAACATCATACAGAAGGGGCAGGTGTCCCCATGGGGCACCCAGGCCCATTCCGCCCCGTCCCGAATGGCGTTGTGCAGCGTAGTATCTGCCCCGGCCCGCTTCACCAGGCGGCGCACGCCGTTTGGCAGGTTGGCCGGGTTCTGGCGCTTGGTGGCGTTCACCATGCGGGCCACCTCGCCGTACTCCGCCGTGGCAGCCGGTTCGGCGGCGGGCAGGGTCACACCCTGCGCTTCGGCCAGCGCGTCGTACATCTGGCAGGCAAGTTCCGCGCTTCCCTCGCCGTACTTGGTCACCAGCGCGTTGGCGTAGGCGATCAGCGCCGGGCCGTCCTCAGTGCCATGGGCGGCCACATACTCCGCCATCTGCTGCCCGGCCTTCTCGTTCAGCTTCGAGAGCCGGGCATAGTAGGAGGTAACAATACCACTTGCGGTAAAATGGTTCACCGCCATTTCACACTTCTATTATACGATGGTTTTTGCGGTTTGCTGTCTCGTTTTTTTCTCAGAGTTTGCGGCCTGCCCGCCGGGGCAGATCAAGCGGCACGCTGCTTACCCCCAGAAATGTCGAATGACATTGCGGACGATCACATACACCAGAATGATGGTAAGAACACTTTTCATTTTTTGCCTCCTCTGGCTTGTAAAGCCCAGAATTTGTGATACACTAAAAGCGGAGGGCCGGGCCGTCCTGGCTCCGGCCCTCTGCTGTGTTAATCAAGCTTCAAAAGCTTGATAATGAGGGCGGTTACGACGCCCCCAGCAATGTCCTTGAGCAGGTCGGCCAACCAGCTTCTGGACGTCGCCGCAAGTTTTTGCTTGCGGCGCTTTTTGTTTTTCATGGTGCTCACCTCCTTTCCATGATTCTATTATACACTTTACATTGGTGTATAGTCGTGCTATACTAAAGGCAAAGAAAAGGAGGGGAATATTGTGGCGATACAGTATAAAGTCGATTTGCTTGCCGCACTGAAAGCCGCGGGGTACAGCAGTTACCGGCTGCGCAAAGAAAAGCTGCTCGGTGAGGCGACAATCCAGCGGATTCGGCAGGGTGAGCCGGTGTCATGGGAAAACGTCTCCACGATCTGCAAATTGATGGCTTGCCAGCCCGGTGATTTTCTGGAATATGTTCCAGATAAGCAAAACCAATAAATCAAAAGCCCGCCGGGGATTTCGTTCTCCCCGGCGGGCTTTGCTGCGTTTTGCCCCGCCGGGCGGTATGCTGCCGTCATTGCTCTTCGGGCAGCCACTCCACCTGCACGCCGCGGGCCATCAGTTCGCGGGCCAGACGGAAATCGCCGTCGTGGTCCTCGCCGTTCACGCAGGCTGCATATGCTGCGGCGGTGATGTGCGGCCGGTATACAGCCGCGCCGTTGGGGCAATGTGGAGAATGAATTCCTGAATTCGGCAGCGAAAAGCATTGTGCTGGTGAGCCCATGCAGCTGCGGAAAATCCCGGAGGCAGCTTTGCTTGAAAATTTTCCCCAAATCAAAAGAGACGTACTGCGAAATGCAACGTTCGCAGTACGTCTCTTCTCGTATACACTATAAATCCAGGTGCTCAGGACGCTTTCCGCTATTACGCGCATCGCGCCGCTGCAAGAGAGATCCTTACAGATCGTTGACGGCCTTCTCCAGACGAAGCAGCGCCTGCTCCAGCGTCTGACGGGGGCAGGCCAGCACCACGCGCTGGAACTGCGCGCCACCCTTGCCGAAGATGTAGCCGCCGTCCAGCCAGAGCTTGGCCTTGTTGACCACCAGATCGTTCAGGGCCTCGCAGCTCAAGCCGAGGGCAGAGCAGTCCAGCCAGGCGAAGTAGGTGCCCTCCGGCTCCACCAGACGGATCTGGGGCAGATGCTCGGCCAGGAACGCGCGGGTGAAGTCCAGGTTGGCCCGCAGATAGGCCTTGCACTGGGTCAGCCATTCTTCGCCGCCCTCATAGGCTGCCTGGCAGGCCACCAGACCGAGGGCGTTCAGCTGGGAAAGGCCGCTCCGGTCCATCTCTTTCAGGAAGGCTTTCCGGTTGGCCTGGTTGGGAATCCAGATGTTGGACACCTGCAGACCGGCGATGTTGAAGGTCTTGCTGGGGGCGGTGCACACCAGCGCCTGGTCGGCCAGCTCGGGGCAGGCCTCCAGGAAAACGTGGTGGGGATGCTCCGCAAAGGCAAAATCACAGTGAATCTCATCCGAGGCCACGAACACGCCGTACTGCTTGCAGATGCGGCCGATGGCCTGCAGCTCCTCCAGCGTCCACACCCGGCCAATGGGGTTGTGCGGGCTGCAGAGAATGACCATTTTGACCCGATGTTCCCGGATCTTCGCCTCAAAGTCTGCCAGGTCGATGGAGTAACGGCCGTCCTTGTACAGCAGCTCGCTGGCCACCAGCTTGCGGTCGTTGTCCTGCACCACGCTGTAGAACGGATAGTACACCGGGCTTTGAATCAGCACGGCATCGCCGGGCTTGGTGTAGGCGCGCACAGCCAGGGCCAGGGCACACACCACGCCGGGTGTTTTGATGAGCCAGCTCTCCTCCGGCCGCCAGCCGAAGTGCCGCTCAAACCAGCCGGCCACGGCCTGATAGTAGGGCGTTTTTACATCGCTGTAGCCAAAGATGCCGTGAGCCACGGCTTTCTGCAGGGCGTCCAGCACCGGCTGCGGGGCAGGAAAATCCATGTCGGCGACCCACAGAGGCAGCACGTCGGCCGGGCGGCCGCGCTCCACCGCAAAATCGTATTTCAGGCTGTTGGTGTTGGTGCGGTCGATCACTTTATCAAAATCGTAGTTCATGGGTTCAGGCCTCCAGTGCCTGTTTCAGATCACAGATGATGTCGTCTACATACTCCAGGCCGACGGAGAGGCGCAGCAGCGTGTCGGTAATGCCCAGCCGCTGGCGCATTTCCTCGGGCACGTCCGGGTGGGTCTGGGTGAGGGGGTAGGTGATGAGGCTTTCGGTGCCGCCCAGGCTCTCGGCGAAGGTGATGAGCTTTACCTGGTTCAGGATCTTGTGGGCGGTCTCCACGGTGTCGGTGCGGAAGGAGATCATGCTGCCGCTGCCCTTGGCTTGCGCGGCGTTTACCGCGTAGCCGGGATGCTCCGGCAGGCCCACGTAGAACACCTTTTCAATGCCGGGCTGGTCCTGCAGCCAGCGGGCCACGGCCAGGGCGTTCGCTTGCTGGCGCTCCATGCGCACCGAGAGGGTTTTCAGGCCGCGGATGGTCAGCCAGCAGTCAAAGGGGGCCAGCATACCGCCGGTGGTTTTGGCGATGAGCCGCACCCGGTCGGCCAGCTCCTGGTCGGCGCAGGTGAGGAAGCCTGCAATGGTATCGTTGTGGCCGCTGATGAACTTGCTGCCGCTGTGCAGAACAATGTCGGCACCCAGCGTCAGCGGGTTCTGCAGATAGGGAGAAAGGAAGGTGTTGTCCACGATCAGCAGCAGGCCGTGCTCCTTGGCCAAGGCGGCGCAGGCACGCAGATCGGTCACGTTCATCATGGGGTTGCTGGGCGTTTCAATGTACAGGGCCTTGGCGGCAGGCGTCAGCACGGCGCGCACATTGTCCAGATTGGTGCTGTCCACGAAATTTACGGTCAGGCTGTTTTTGGCGCTGACGGTGTTCAGCAGGCGGGTGGTGCCGCCGTACAGATCCTCCGAGCAGATGATCTGGTCGCCGGGGCGGAACAGCTCAAAGCAGGCGCTGATGGCCGCCATGCCGGAGGAGAAGGCCACGGTGTCCACGCCGTGCTCCAGTGCGGTGATGGTTTCTTCCAGGTGCTGACGGGTGGGGTTCTTTTCGCGAGTGTAATCAAACCCGGTGGAATGGCCCAGCCCCAGGTGACCGAAGGTCGCCGTCTGGTACAGGGGAAACGCCACCGAATGGGTCTCCTCCCGGAAGGAAAAATCGGAATTTCCGTGGATACACTGAGTTTCAACGTGGTTGGACATGAGCACTTCTCCTTAAATCCTAACATATTGGGTGAATCGGGGCAAGAGAAAACGCCCACCCGCCGTAAACGCAACAGGGGCAGACGCAGAACGCCGGGGGAGATAAGGCAAAAACCTCGTTCTCCAGCGCTGTTTTTTTATTGCAATTATTATAATATAGTGCTCAAAAGAAAGTCAATGAAAATACCAACTTTTTAGATAGGTTAATACATGGAAATGGTGAGGAACTACAAGCAAATGGTTGTGGTGTGGGATGTGAAAGGCGGGGTATCGCCGCCACGGTGACACCCTGCCTTTGCGCGCTTCGGCTTGCTGTTCCGAGCGATGACTTCGCGAAATATCCTGCAAACAAAAAAGTACCCGAACCATTCCGGTTTGGGTACTTACGTCTGGTGGAGAATTAGGGACTCGAACCCCAGACCCCCTGCGTGTGATGCAGGTGCTCTAACCAGCTGAGCTAATCCTCCGCGACTTGCTTATTATAACAGGCATTGAGAAAAAAAGCAAGTCCTGACTTTGCAGATTTTTAAAATTCGCGGCGGCCTGCGCCCAAACGGGCACCGGTTGCGTGAAAAATGGGTTTGCGGTATAATAAAACAATCCATATACAATCCATATAAAGGAAACAAATTGCGAAAAATCGCCACGGAAGGCCCAAAGCGGGGCCTTCGCGCGGGCCCGGGCTGCCGCAGGCGGCCCCCGATGGAAACAGGAGTAATGCAAATGCTGATCAGCTTGATCGTGCCCTGCTACAATGAGCAGGAGGCACTTCCTCTTTTTTATCAGGAGGCCAGCCGGGTGGCCGAAGAGATGGGACGCAGCCATGGGGCCGAGTTTGAGTTTGTGTTCATTGATGACGGCTCCAAAGACGATACCCTGAAGATCATGCGCGCGCTGCACGGGCAGGACGCCCGGGTGCGCTACCAGTCCTTCAGCCGCAATTTCGGCAAGGAGGCGGGCATCTGGGCCGGATTAAAGGCGGCCCGGGGCGATTACGTGGCTATGCTGGACGCCGACCTGCAGGACCCGCCCAGCCTGCTGCCGGAAATGCTGGACGCGCTGCTCAGCGGTGAGTATGACTGCGCCGCCACCCGCCGCACCACCCGCAAGGGCGAGCCGCCGGTGCGCAGCTTTTTTGCCCGGCTGTTCTACCGGATCATCAACAAGATGAGCGACACCGAAATTGTGGACGGCGCGCGGGATTTCCGCCTGATGACCCGCCAGATGGTGGACGCCATTCTCAGCATGGGGGAGTACAATCGCTTCTCCAAGGGCATTTTCAGCTGGGTGGGCTTCCGCACCAAATGGCTGGAATACACCAATGTGGAGCGGGTGGCCGGCACCACCAAGTGGAACTTCTGGAAGCTGTTCCGCTATTCCATTGACGGCATTGTGGGCTTTTCCACGGCGCCGCTGGCGCTGGCGGCCTTTGTGGGGGTGTTCTTCTGCCTGGCGGCATTTTTGGGCATTCTGTTCGTGGTGGTGCGGGCGCTGCTGTTCGGCGACCCCACCAACGGCTGGCCCAGCCTGGTGTGCATCGTGCTTCTGTGCAGCGGCGTGCAGCTGTTCTGCACCGGAATTGTGGGCGTGTACCTTTCCAAAACCTATCTGGAAACCAAGCGCCGCCCCATCTGCATTTTGAAAGAGACCGAAGAAAGCGGCCCGCGGGCAGATCAGCGGCTGCAGAGCCGGAAAAACGAGGAAGAGAGGTAAAACGCAATGCGGAAACAGCCGATTTTGTACATCGTAATTCCCTGCTACAACGAGGAGAAGGTGCTGCCCATCACCAGCGGTATGTTCCTGGAGAAGATCAACACCCTGGCGGCAGCGGGCAAGATCAGCCCCGAAAGCCGGGTGCTGTTTGTGAACGACGGCTCGAAGGACAACACCTGGAACATCATCACCCAGCTGGCGGCCCAGGATGAGCACTACATCGGCATCAGCCAGAGCCGCAACCGGGGCCACCAGAACGCGGTGCTGGCCGGCCTGATGGAGGCCAAGGACAAGTGTGACATCACCATCAGCATTGACTGCGACGGCCAGGACGACATCAACGCCATGGACGAAATGGTGGACGCCTACCGGGACGGCTGCGAGGTGGTGTACGGCGTGCGCTCCCGGCGGGACACCGACACCTTCTTCAAGCGCTTTACCGCCGAGGGGTTCTACCACCTGATGAACTTCCTGGGGGCGGACATTGTGTTCAACCACGCGGATTACCGGCTAATCTCCAGCCGGGTGCTGCAGGAGTTTGCCAACTTCAAAGAGGTGAACATCTTTTTGCGGGGCATGGTGCCGCTGGTGGGCTTCAAGAGCACCAGCGTGTACTACGAGCGGCACGAGCGTCTGGCGGGCGAAAGCCACTACCCCCTGAAGAAAATGCTGGCGCTGGCCTTTGACGGCATCACCAGCCTGAGCGTGAAGCCCATCCGGTTCATCACCGGGCTGGGGCTGATTTTCTCGGTGCTCAGCTTCATTGGGGTGCTGTGGGCGATCATCGCCAGCATTCTGGGCCGCACGGTGGTGGGCTGGGCCTCCACCATGTGCATCGTCTGCTTTATGGGCGGCATTCAGCTGCTGTGCCTGGGTGTGATCGGCGAGTACATCGGCAAGATCTATCTGGAGACCAAGGCCCGGCCCCGGTACATCATCAGCGAGCGGACCTGGGAAAAGCCGGAGGACTGAGTGGGAGACAGACCATGGAAATTGAACGCAAATGGATGGTAAAGGGCTGGCCGGAGGGGCTGCCCATGACGGCCCAGCTGGAGATGGAGCAGGGCTATGTGGCGGTGCGCCCCACCGTGCGCATCCGGCGGGAGAGCGTGGTGGGCGGCGAGACCCATCTGGTGCTCTGCTTCAAGGGCGAGGGCACCCTCAGCCGGGAGGAGATCGAAACCGACATCGATCCCGAGCTGTACGAGAAGCTGAAACACCTCATCGGCAAGCCCATGATTCAAAAGACCCAGCGGCGCTACGCCCTGCCCGGCGGGCTGACGCTGGAGGTGAATCTGGTGGACGAGGGCCAGCCCGGCTGCTTCTGGTATGCGGAAGTGGAATTTGAGACGGAGGCCCAGGCCCAGGCCTGGAAGCCGGAGGGTGCTCTGGCCAAGTACCTGAACGACGAGGTGACCGGCCAGCCCGGGCAGAGCATGGGGGCCTATTGGGCCGTTACCCGGCTGCGGGCCGGGCGGTAAACCCATACGAATTACAACAGGGGCAGGGCCGTGTTTCGGCGCCCAGGCCCCGGTGAAAGCCGTGAACCTGACCTTTGGCGCCCCACGAGCGGGGCCGAAGGCGGGCGAACGGCTTTTTTGCGGCAGCCGGGCTGGTGCTGAGCCTGATGCTGCTGCGCCGCCGCTTTGTGCCGGCCTATCTGCTGAGCTTTGTGGTGGGGTTTGTGTTCGGCAAGCTGCTGGGCCGGCACATGACCGTTGTCTCCTGCCTGGAGGCCTACGCCTGAACCGGTGGACCGCAGTTCTTTATTGCACCATTACACCAGGTCCTTTAAAGAGAATTACAAACGAAAAACTAAAACCATAAAACAAAGGCAGCCGCCTCGGCTTGAAAACCAGAACAATCTGCGTTTCAGCCGGGGCGGCTGCCTTATTACTTTCAATGCAGGCAAATGTTTCAATGCAGTCAATTGCCGGTTCCTTCCGCAGAATCCACGGCGGCCTCCGGGCGGCGCACCTGCTCCACCTTGGGGTTGAACCACAGGCCGCTTACCATGCGGGAGAGGATGATCCAGCTGCGGCGCAGACGCTGGCCGGGGGCTTTGGCCCAGATGCGGCACAGGTTCAGCCCGCACTTGGCGATGTAATAGCACACCCCGCGCACCCCCTCGTGACGGTAGGTGTAGTTTTCGTTCCGGAAGGCATACCGATAGCGGCTGATGCGCTCGGGGCTGTCCAGCGCGATGGAGGAGCCGCTGTTCTCCTTCATGACGTGGGTCACCTGGCTTTGCCCGGCCAGATAGCAGGGCAGGCCCAGGCGCACGGTCATGCGGCGGGTGTACTCAATATCGTCGCCCCAGATGAAGAAATCCCGGATGGGCAGCCCGGCCTTTTCAATGGCGGCGGCGGGAAACAGCAGCGACACAAAGGTAGCCTGCTCCACCAGAATCAGCCCATGGCGCAGCAGCTCCACGTGCTCGTAGAAGTTCTTCTTAATCTTCTGCCGGTTCATCTTGCATTCGGTGCCGTCCGTCCACAGCACGGCGCTGGAGAGGAAGCCGTAGTTTCCGCCCAAACGCGTATGGGCGGCCAGCAGCTGGGCCAGACTGTCCGGGTGGGGCAGGGTGTCGTCGTCCATGATCCACACCAAATCATACCCGGCCTCCACGGCCCAGCGCATACCGAAGTTGAAGCCGCCGGCCCCGCCGAGATTTGCCCCGGTGCTGCGGCTGTGCACCCGCGGCTCGTTCAGGGCGGCCAGGTATGCGCCGGTTCCGTCGGTGCTGGCATTGTCCACGATGAGAATGTCGCACACAGCGTTTTGCTGGCCCAGCAGAGCTTCGATGCACTGGGCAAGCAGTTCTTTTCGGTTGTAGGTTACGACCACGGCGGCCACACGTTCCATGATACAGGCTCCTTTGGCGTTCAGAAATCCACCTGCGTGGTGCAGGCAAAAACACATCCGCTCCATTATACCCCGGCGGGGCGGGCTTGTCCATGAAAAGAACCCAGTGGGGCTTGACAAACGGATGAAGAATTGTATACTATATCATATAATATTAAATACTAGATTAAATGGGGCGGCCCTTCCAAAGCGGCCGCGGGGAGGCGGATGCAATGTATGCATATTTCAAACATGGGCGGGAGCCCTTGAGCAGCTACACGCACTTTTGGGGCGCCGCGGCGGGGGTGCTGGGCATTCTGGTCCTGCTGCTGCGGGCCCATCAGGCCGGGGCCGGGGGCATGGCGCTGGCCGGGGCGCTGGTGTTCGGCGTGTCGCTGGTGGCGCTGTATGCGGCCAGCAGCTTGTACCACTACGCCCTATGCGGGCCAAAACCTCTTCTGCGCCTGCGCAAGCTGGACCACGCCATGATCTATGTGCTGATTGCCGGCAGCTACACCCCGTTCTGCCTGCGGTATATGAACCGGCAGATGCTGCCACTGTTTCTGGCGGCCATCTGGGGGGCGGCCCTGGCGGGCATTCTGCTGAAACTGCTCTGGCTGGATGCCCCCCGTTGGTTGGGTACGGGTCTGTATCTGGCGCTGGGCTGGGCCATTGCGGCCGATCTGAAGGACTTTGGCGCCATGCCGGGCGGCTGCCTGGCGCTGGTGGCGGCCGGCGGGGTGTGCTACTCGGCCGGCGCGGTGATCTATCTGGTCAAGCGGCCCAATCTGGGGGCAGGCTGGGGCTTTCATGAGCTGTTCCATCTGTTCATTCTGGCGGGCAGTGCGTTCCATTTTGCGGCCGTGTATGCCTTCGTGCTGTGATGGGATGAACAAAACCATTCTGTAATATGGAATGCGTATCACGATACGGTAAAATTGACAAATTACCGTGCAAAAAATCGGCGCGAATCTCAGAGAATTCAGTAAAAAGGTAGAATCAAAGGCCGCTCCATTGACAGTGAGGGGGGAATGTAGTTAAATATTAAACATACGGCGCGGATGACATCGGATGTCTATACGCCGGGGGCGGCAGCTTCCTACGGTACGCCCCAAATTTCTTCCTTAACCTTTTTCTTGAAAGCTCATACACACACCTGAAAAAGCCCGGACCTGTTTAGGTCCGGGCTTTTTCAGGTGCATTTTTCGTTTGGCGCAGCCTGCCTCAATACAGCTGCGTAAAGGTGTTGTAATGGTCCTCGGTATAATAGATCAGGCCGTCGGTGGAGTACAGCAGCCGGTCGTTTCCGCGGTAGCCGCCCTGATAGTTCACATCGCATTCGTGCCAGGTGCGGCCGCTTTTTTCGGGCAGCCTGCCCTCGTAGTTGCCGAACTTGTTGCCGCCGATGCAGTAGCCGTCGGCCACATCCCACAGGTTGCCCTCCTTGTTGTTCCAGCCCAGGGCTTCGGCCTCGTTTTTGGTCAGGTAATTGGTGGGCAGGTGGTTGTAGGTGTGCAGGTAGAGGGCCACGTCGTCCCGGCTGTAATACCAGCCGTCCTCCGCCAGGGCCTGCTCTTTCAGGCCGGACTCTTCCTGATTGTCCTGTTCATCGGCGTTCGAGGCCGCCGCGGAGATGGCATCGGTGCCGCGCTGGGCAGCGTCGGCCTCGTCCAGCGCGCTCTGCGCCTGGCTGAGCACTGCATCGGCGGCTTCGGAAATGGCGGCATCCGCCAGGTCGGAGCAGGCGCAGAAGCTCAGCGCAAAGGCCAGGGTCAGCGCAAGGGCCGCCAGACGGCGGAAGATGGAAGTGTTCATGTCAGATCCTCACTTTCGGCGTGGCCCTCGGCCAGCAGAATGTATTCCTGGCAATTGTCCCGGGTGCGCTCCAGCGAGTGGGGGTTATCCCGCCGCAGGATCTTGCCGGGCACACCGGCCACCAGGCTGTTGGGGGGCACCTCCGTGCCGGAGAGCACCACGGCCCCGGCGGCGATGATGCTGCCGGAGCCGATATGGGCGCCGTCCAGCACGGTGGCGTGCATGCCCACCAGCACGTCGTCCTCAATGGTGGCGCCGTGCACAATGGCGTTGTGGCCCACCGTTACCCCGTTGCCCAGAGTGGCCACGCTGTTGCGGTTGCTGTGAATGGTGGCGTTGTCCTGCACGTTGCAGTCCCGCCCGATGCGGATGGGGTTCAGGTCAGAGCGGATGACCGCACCGTACCATACACTGGAGCCGTCGCCCAGCGTTACGTCCCCCACGATGGTGGCGTTGGGGGCGATGAAGCGGGGCTTGCCCAGACTGGGCGTTTTGCCCTTGTAGCTGCGAAGGATCATAAAGGGACCTCCTGTGCCGGAAAAGCCCGGCGATCTCTATAATTTGTGATACAATTTGTATAATAATGATGAAATAATACAAAAACTGTCGGCTTTACTTGGCGACTTCCGGTGCAGCATCGGCCTTTTTCAGGTCGCGCCACACGGTCAGCAGCATGGTGATGTAGCAGGCCGCGCCGCCGATGTAGTTGGAAATGGGCTCGGCCAGAAAGACGCCGTTCACGCCCAGCCCGAAGAAGTGGGGCAGCGCCAGCGTGAGCGGCACCACGATGACCGCCTTGCGCAGCAGCGAGAAGAACACCGCACTGCGGGGGCGGTTCAGCGCCACATACACGGCCTGACCGGAGAACTGGAAGCTCATCATAAAGAAGCCCTGGAAGAACAGGGTGAGGGCGGGCGCGCCCAGCGTGACCAGCTGCTCGTCGCTGTTGAACAGGTGGATGAACAGCGCGGGCTTAGTGATGGTGACCAGCCACACCAGGCTGGTGAAGGCAAAGCAGCTCACCGTCATAAACACGATGCCCTTGCGCACCCGGCGGTACTTGCCCGCACCGTAGTTGTAGCTCAGCACCGGCTGGGCGCCCTGCGTCAGGCCGTGCACCGGAAGGGTGAACAGCTCACGCACCGAATTGATCACCGTCATAATGCCCACGTACACGTCGCCGCCCCAGGTTTGCAGGGTGGCGTTGCAGGCGATCTGGGTCAGGCTGTTGGTCACGGCCATCACAAAGCCGGAAACGCCCAGCGCCGTCACCTGCCCCAGCAGGGGCCAATCCGGGGTCATGTCGGCCCGGCGCAGGGTGAACAGCGCCTTCGGCCCGGTGAGGAACCGCACCACCCACACGGCGCTGACCGCCTGGCTGAGAATGGTGGCCAGCGCGGCGCCCTGTACGCCCATGTTAAAGCCGAAGATGAAGATGGGGTCCAGGATCAGGTTGACTAACGCGCCCAGCGCCACCGTCATCATGCCCATGCGGCCGAAGCCCTGGGCGTTGACGAAGCTGTTCATGCCCAGGCCCACCATCACAAAGGGGGTGCCCAGCAGATAGATGTACAGGTAATCCCGGGCGAAGGGCCAGGTGGCGTCGCTGGCACCGAACAGGTACAGAATGGGCTTCATGCCCAGATAGCACACCGCCATCAGCACAAAGCCGGTGGCCATCAGCATCACAAAGCAGTTGCACATGATGCGCCGCGCCCGGGGAATGTCGCCCTTGCCGCGGGCGATGCTGCACAGGGGCGCACCGCCGGCGCCGAACAGGTTGGTGAACGCCGAGATGATGTTCACGATGGGAAAGGTCAGGCCGATGCCGGTGAAGGCCAGGGCCGCGTCGGCGGGCAGGTGGCCGATGTACACCCGGTCCACCACATTATAAAGCACCTGAACGGCCTGGGCCAGAATCAGGGGAACGGCCATGGTGAGGATGTTGCGCCACATGGGACCCTGGGAGAAGTCGTTGTTGGAAGAGGAACTGGAATGATCGGGATGGTGAGGGGAAACGGGCTTCACGAACAAATACGCCTTCTTTCTGCGAGATAAAATCAGGGGGAACAGGGGTGCGGTGCGCATTCGGCGGGCCGCAGAACAAAGGCCCGGTCTGCCCGAAAATGGGAAAGCCGGGCCGCTTGGTGCGGACAAGCCCGCGTTGTTACTGGTAGTCGATGGGCAGGGTGGGCAGGCCGTTCAGGTCCAGCCCGGCCCGGTTGCCCGCCTGATACTCGTAATACCCCTGGGCCGCGATCATGGCCCCATTGTCGCCGCAGAGGGCGGTGCGGGGCAGGCACAAGCGCGCGCCCAGCTTCTGGGCGCCCTCGTTCAGCAGGGCGCGCAGGCGGCCGTTGGCGGCCACGCCGCCCGCCAGGCAGATGGTTTTGGCCCCGGTGTCCTGCGCGGCCAGCAGCAGCTTGTCGGCCAGAATGGAGTCGATCCGCTCCTGAAAGCTGGCGGCCATGTCCGGCACCGAGATGGGCTCGCCCTTCATCTGGGCCTGATTCACCGCGTTCAGCACGGCGGTTTTCAGGCCGGAGAAGCTCACGTTGTACTTGCCCTCCACATGGGGCACGGGCAGGCGGTAGGCGTGGGGATTGCCGGTTTTGGCGGCGTTGGCCACGCTGGGGCCGCCGGGGTAGGGCAGGCCCAGCGTGCGGGCCACCTTGTCAAAGGCCTCGCCGGCGGCATCGTCCACCGTGCGGCCCAGAACGTGAAACCGGGTGTAGTCCTCCACCTGCACAATGTGGCTGTGGCCGCCGCTGGCCACCAGGCACAAAAAGGGCGGCTTCAGGTCCGGGTGGGTCAGGTACAGGGCGGCAATGTGGCCCCGCAGATGGTGCACCCCCACCAGAGGCTTGCCAGCCGAATAGGCCAGCCCCTTGGCAAAGCTGACCCCAACCAGCACCGCGCCGATGAGGCCCGGCGCAAAGGTGACAGCCACCGCATCCAGATCGGCGGGGGTGAGCTGTGCGTCCGAAAAGGCCTTCTGCACCGTGGCGCTGATGAACTCGGCGTGGCGGCGGCTGGCGATTTCGGGCACCACGCCGCCGTACAGGGCCTGTTCGGCCACGCTGGTGGAGATGACGTTGCTCACGATGGTGCGGCCGTCCTCCACAATGGCGGCGGCGGTCTCGTCACAGCTGGATTCAATGCCTAATACGAGCATACTTGTACTTCCTTCCTGAATGCCGGGCTTGCGGGGCGGCGGAACCGAAACGGTGCCTTCGCCTGCGCAGAACCCCGGCTTCTGAATGTTGGGCAATGCCGGAACGCCGAAGGGTGCGGGTCACAGTTCGGCCCGCATCACCAGCGCGTCCTCCGGCGGATTCTTATAAAAGTTTTTGCGGCGGCCCACGCTCTCAAAGCCCAGGGCCGCATACAGGGCCAGGGCCGGGGCGTTGTGGGCCCGCACCTCCAAAAAGCACAGGGCGGCCCCCTCGGCCTTCAGGGCGGCCAGGGCATGGGTCAGCAGGGCGCGGCCGGCGCCTTTGCCCCGGTGTTCCGGGGCGATGGTCACGCTCTCCAGGCTGGCCTCATCGGCCGCCAGCTGGAACACCGCCGCCCCGCAGAGCGTTTCGCCCGTATACAGGCCGAACAGCCGCCCGGCGGGGGCGTCCAGCTCCTGCAGCAGCTGGGCCTCGGTCCAGGGCTCGGTGGCGGTGGCCTCAATGGCCGCGGCGGCGGCACAGTGGGCTTTGGGCAGCGGGGCTGCCCGCCAGGCCGGGGCCATCAATGGGCCTCCAGCCAGGTGTGGCCGCGGGTCACATCGGCGGTGAGGGGCACGGCGAAGTTCACCGCGTGCTCCATTTCCTCGCCCAGAATTTGGGCGGCCTTGTCGGCCTCCTCCAGCGGGGCCTCCACGATCAGTTCGTCGTGCACCTGCAGAATGAGCCGGGCGGTCAGCCCCTCGTCCCGCAGACGCTGCCACACCCGCACCATGGCCAGCTTGATCACATCGGCGGCCGTGCCCTGAATGGGGGTGTTCATGGCCATGCGCTCGCCCAGGGCGCGCACGTTGAAGTTGCTGCTGGTCAGTTCCGGCAGGGCGCGGCGGCGGCCGAACAGGGTGGCCACATAGCCGTGCTCCTTGCCGAAGGCGATGGTGTCGTCCATATATTGGCGCACGCCGGGGAAGCTGTCCAGATAGCTGTTGATGAAGGCCTCCGCCTCCTTCACGGTCACGCCGATGTCCCGGCTGAGGCTGTACGCCCCGATGCCGTACACGATGCCGAAGTTCACGGCCTTGGCGCTGGAGCGCAGGCGCGGGGTGATCATCTCCGGCGGCATACCGTAAATGCGGGCGGCGGTGCTGCGGTGAATGTCGCCGCCGGTGCGGAAGATCTCCTGCATGGCCGTATCGCCGGAGATGTGGGCCAGAATGCGCAGTTCGATCTGGCTGTAGTCCGCGTCCAGCAGAATGCAGCCGGGCTTTGCCACAAAGAAGCCGCGCAGGCGGCTGCCCTGTTCGGTGCGCACCGGGATGTTCTGCAGGTTCGGCTCGGTGGAGGAGAGGCGGCCCGTGCGGGCCTCGGTCTGCAAGAAGGTGGAGTGGACCCGCCCGTCCGGCCCGATGACCTTCAGAAGGCCGTCGGCGTAGGTGGAAAGCAGCTTCTGGCAGCTGCGGTACTCCAGAATGTCGTCAATGACGGGGCTGTAGCTGCGCAGGCTTTCCAGCGTGGCGGCGTCGGTGGAATAGCCGCTCTTGGTCTTTTTGCGGTGGGGCAGGCCCAGCTTGTCAAACAGGGCCTCGCCCAGCTGCTTGGGGCTGTTCAGGTTGAAGGAATAGCCCACCTGCTCGTAAATGCGGCCCAGGCAGGCGTTCAGCTGGCCCCGCAGTTCGTTGCCGAAGGCGGCAATGCCGTCCCGGTCCACCAGCATGCCGGTGCGCTCCATGTCCGCCAGCACCCGGGCGAGGGGCAGCTCGATCTCCCGCAGAAGCTTGTCCATGCCCAGCTCGGTGAGCTTTTGGTCCAGCAGGGGCAGCAGGCCCGTCAGCAGCCCGGCATCCGGCGCGTCCGGGCAGGTGAAGGCCGGCTCAACGCCGTATTCGGCGGCCAGGGCGCTTAGCTCATACTTGCTGGCGGCGGGGTTCAGCAGGTAGGCGGCCAGCTTGCCGTCAAATTCAATGGCACGGCCCACGCCCCCGGCGGCCAGCGCCCGATGGTACAGGGGCTTTGCGTCAAACACCCACAGGTGGGCGTCGGGGCTGTCCAGCAGGTCGGTGAGGGCGCTGCCCTCCAGCCGGAAGGGGTTGCCGCTCTCGTCCACGGCGGCCCAGCCGTCCCCGGCGGGCAGGGCGGCCAGAAAGATCCGTCCGGTGAGCGGCGTATCGGCCGCGGCCAGCGCCCGCTCCTCCGCCGGTGCGGCGGGGGCCGCGCTCTCGGTCAGGCCCAGGCGGGGAATCAGGCTGTGCATTTCCAGGCTGGCCAGCAGGGCGGTGGCCTTTTCCGGCTCGCCGGGGACGCGGCGGTAGGTGCCGGGGGCGGTGTCAATGGGGGCGTCCAGCCGGATCTCACCCAGCGTGTGGCTCAGGCGGGCCTTGTCCTCGTTTTCCGTGAGCTTTTTGCGCACGCCGGGCTTGATGCGGGGGTCGTCCAGATGATTGTACACCTCGTCCAGGCTGCCGAAGGCCTGCACCAGCGCCAGCGCGGTTTTTTCGCCCACGCCGGGCACGCCGGGAATGTTGTCGGACGTGTCGCCCATCAGGCTCTTCACCTCGATGAGCTGGCGGGGGTTCTCCAGGCCGTACTTCTCCCGGATGGCCTCCGGGTCCATGGGTACGGTCTCGCTCCGGCCGCCCCGGGTGGCCGCCAGCAGAACGGTGACGTGGTCATTCACCAGCTGCAGGCTGTCCCGGTCGCCGGTGGCCAGAAGGCATTCATCGCCCCGGGCGGCCGCAGCGGCGGAAAGGGTGCCCAGCAGGTCATCGGCCTCCCAGCCCTCCCGGCTCACCATCACAAAGCCCAGCTGGGCCAGCAGCTCTTTCAGAACCGGCATCTGCTGGGCCAGTTCCTCAGGCATCCCGTGGCGGGTGGCCTTGTAGCCGTCGTACATCTTGTGGCGGAAGGTGGGGGCCTTCAGGTCCCAGGCGATGGCCACTTCATCGGGCTGATTCTCCCGCAGAAGGTTCAGCAGAATGTTCAAAAAGCCATAGATGGCGTTGGTGGGGCGATTGTCCTTAGTGGTGAGGATCTTAATGCCGTAAAAGGCCCGGTTGACCAGGCTGTTGCCGTCCAGTACAAGCAGTTTCATGGGGTGGTTTCCTCCCTCCGGGCCGCAGGCCCGTTTTTGTGGGCGTAAGGGCAGAGCAAATTCTGCCGTAACTAAAATAGTATAGCACAGAATGCGGGCAAATCCAATGCAGGCGGGCGGAAAAGCAGGGGAAAAGGCGGGCGCTGCACTTTTTGGGACAAAAGGCTGAAGTTTTGTGGAAAAAAGTGGACGGGTGCCCGGGCGGCATGGTATACTGAACCTGAGAAGAGCGCCGGGCGTACCCCGGGCGAAGGGCCGCAGAACAGAAAGGACGTAAAGCCATGCGCGTTGCAAATCTGGAAAATGAGAACCGTAAAATCGTCAGCACCATGGGCAATTTTCATGTGCTGGAATACGCCAGGGATGCTTCCGTTTCCCCGGTCAACGCGGCGGCGGAATACTTTATGGGCAAGATGGGGGTGCGCCGCCGCCAGATCGTGATCGACATGAACGGCAAGGACACCGCCATCATTCAGGCGGGGGCCATGCAGTGGATGGCCGGAAACGTGCAGGCCACCACCGGCGTGAAGGGCGTGGGCGATCTGTTCGGCAAGATGGTCAAGGGCGCCGTGACCAAGGAGTCCGCCGTGAAACCGGAGTACACCGGCAGCGGCATTCTGGTGCTGGAACCCACCTACAAATACCTGATCCTGCTGGATGTGGGTTCCTGGGGCCCGCAGGGCGTCACGCTGGAGGACGGGATGTTCTATGCCTGCAGCGGCACCGTGAAAAACAAGGTGGTCATGCGGTCCAACCTGTCCAGCGCGGCGCTGGGCAACGAGGGGCTGTTCAACCTCTCCCTGTCCGGCAGCGGCGTGGCGGCGCTGGAATCCAACGTGCCCTATGAAGAGCTGGTGGAAGTGGAGCTGAACGGCGATGAGCTGAAGATCGACGGCAACCTGGCCGTGTGCTGGTCCTCCTCCCTCAGCTTCACGGTGGAGCGCTCCACCAAAACGCTGCTGGGCTCGGCGGTGAGCGGCGAGGGCCTGGTGAACGTATACCGGGGCACCGGCAAGGTGCTGATGTGCCCGGTGGCGGCCACCGGCAGCCTGTTTGCCGCCACGAACAACCTGGCCCCGAAGCCGGGCAAATAAGCGCATTGCTCCGCAGGCCCTGCCCCTGAAAACGGGGGCAGGGCCTTTTTGCGCCAAAAACCGGTGGCGGCGGCGGGCAGGATGTGGTAAACTATCTTTTGTATGCTTTGGGGCAGCGGCCCCGCAGAACAGAACGCAGAGCGAAAGGAAACGAAACGCACAGAATGCAGATCGGCAATCTCACAGTGGCCCCGGGCGCGGCGCTTGCCCCCATGGCCGGCTTTACCGACGCCGCCTGCCGCCGCATGGCGGCCAAGCACGGGGCGGTGTACACCATCAGCGAGATGGTCAGCGCCAAGGCCCTGACCTTCGGCGATAAAAAAAGCGCCCGGCTGCTGCGCCGGGGGGCAGACACCCCCGGCCCCTACGGGGTGCAGCTGTTCGGTGCCGAGCCGGAGACCATGGGCCAGGCGGCCGCCCTGATCGCGGACCGGGACTTTGATTTTTACGACATCAACATGGGCTGCCCCGCCCCGAAGATCGTCTCCTCCGGCGCGGGCAGCAAATTGATGCTGGACCCGGCCCTGGCCGGGCGCATTGTGGAGGCCGTGGTGAAGCACAGCGGCGGCCGCCCCGTTACCGTAAAAATGCGGGCCGGGTGGGACGATGCCCACCGCACCGCCGTGGAGGTGGCCAAAGCCTGCGAGGCAGCGGGGGCCGCGGCCGTGGCCGTGCACGCCCGCACCCGGGAACAGATGTACCAGCCGGGCATTGACCTCTCGGTGATCGCGGCGGTGAAGCAGGCGGTGGCCATTCCGGTGCTGGGCAACGGCGACATTGCCTCGGCCGAGGATGCCCTTGCCATGGTGCAGGCCACCGGCTGTGACGGCCTGATGGTGGGCCGGGCCGCCCTGGGCGACCCGTGGCTGTTCGGCCGCATTGCGGCGGCGCTGAAGGGGGAGGAGATTCCTCCCATGCCCACCCTCACCCAGCGCATGGAGGCCATGCGCACCCAGGTGTATGAGATGTGTGAGGAAAAAGGGGAGTGGGCGGCCATTCCTCAGGCGCGCAGCCAGGCGCTGCACTATATGCATGGCCTGCGGGGGGCTGCCGGTTTGCGCCGGGCCTGCTGTGAGCTGGCGCACTTTGAGGACATCGACCGGCTGATCGAGCAGGTGTACCGGGAAAACCCGCTGGGATGAAGCCGCGGCCTTTCCTTCCTGCACTAGCACAGAGGGCCTTAAAAAAGAAAGGGAACGTTTATGAAAAACGGGATGCTCAGCGGCGAAACCGCTTTGGGCCGCAGGCCGCAGAACAAATTCTGGCTGACCTTCTGGCTGTGCTTTGCCGGGGCGGCCAGCTTTCTGCTGCCCTGCGTGCTGGTGGACAAGGGCATTTTTCACTATGCGGGCGATTTTAACTGCCAGCAGATCCCCTTTTACTATTACGCCAACCAGTTCGTGAAAAACGGGGGCGGCTCCTTCAGCTGGGCCACCGATCTGGGCAGCGATTTCTGGAACAGCTACTCCTTTTACCTTACCGGCTCGCCCTTCTGGTGGTTCACCCTGCTGTTCCCGGCCCGGGTGCTGCCCTGGCTCATGGCCCCCATGCTCTGTTTGAAAATGGCCGTGGCGGGCGCGGGCGGCTACCTGTGGGCGAAGCGCTATGTGCACGACCCGAACTACGCCGTGGTGGCGGGCTGCCTGTATGGGCTTTCGGGCTTTTCCATCTACAACATTTTCTTCAACCACTTTCTGGACGTGGTGGCCCTGTTCCCGTATCTGCTGTGGGCGCTGGATGGTGCCCTTTACGAAAAGCGCCACGGCCCCTTTGCAGCGCTGGTGGCGCTGAACCTGCTGAACAACTACTTCTTCTTTGTGGGGCAGGTGGTGTTTCTGGCCATCTACTTTGTGTGCAAGGTGGCCAGCGGCGAGGTGCGGCTCACCGGCCGGCTGTTCGGCCATCTGGCGCTGGAAAGCCTGCTGGGTTGTGGCATGGGTTGCGTGCTGCTCATTCCCGAGCTGGCGTTTTTGCTGGGCAACCCCCGCACGGGGCAGTTCTCCAGCGGGTACGGCTGGCTGATGTACGGCAACGTGCAGCAGTACTTCGCCATTTTTGCCAGCCTGTTTCTGCCGCCGGAAACGCCCTTTGTGGCCACCCTGTTTGACGAGGGCACCATCAAATGGACCAGCCTGTCCTGCTTTCTGCCGCTGGTGGGGGCAAGCGGGGTCATCGCCTGGTGCCGCTGCACCGAGAAAAACGCCTTCAAGCGGATGTTGTGCACCTGTGCCGTGTTTGCGCTGGTGCCGCTGCTCAACTCCAGCTTTTACGCCTTCAACTCCAGCTATTACGCCCGCTGGTACTATATGCCGGTGCTGGTGATGAGCCTGGTGACGGTGCTGTGCTTTGAACACACCGATGTGGTGGATCTGGCCCGGGGCTACCGGCCCACCCTGATCCTCACGGCGCTGTTTGCCTTGTTTGCGCTGGTGCCCGCCAAAGTGGACGGCGAGTGGCAGCTCGGCGAGGTAAACAGCCAGCCTCTGTTCTGGGCGCGGTTTGCCATGGGCATGATCAACCTGCTGGTGTTCTGGCTCATCTGGCGGGGGGCAAAGCCCGGCAGCGTGTTCCCCCGGCGGCTGCTGGCCGGGGTGCTTGGCATGGCCAGCGTGACGGGCCTTCTCCATGTGGAACTGGCCAAGTTTGACCAGTGGTTCCGGGATGAAAACTACGTGCAGCAGACCTATTATGAGGCCGCGAAGCTGGACCTGCCCGAGGGCTTTTACCGGCTGGACGCCTACGAATGTTACGACAACATCAGCCTGTGGAGCGGGCGGCCCTGCCTGCAGTTCTTCAACTCCACCGTAGAGCCTTCCATTCTGGAGTTTTACCCAAGCGTTGGGGTGAAGCGGGACGTGCACTCCAAGCCCGAGCTTTCCAACTACGCTCTGCGCGGGCTGCTCAGCGTGCGGTTCATGCTTTTGCCGACGGACAAGCTCAGTGCATTCCGCGAGGAGGCCGACGAGGGCTGGGCTGTGTATGACACCCAGGGCAGCTACATCATTCTGGAAAACGAAAATTATGTGCCCATGGGCTTTGCCGTGGAGGGCTATGTGACCCCCGAGGAGTTCGAGGGCGTCAGCAAGGCCGACCGGGCCAAGCTGCTGATGCGGGCGCTGGTGCTGGGCGAGGAGCAGGCACAGCAGTACGCCGGGCTGGTGCGCCATCTGGACGACCGGGAGCGCCGGGGCATCACCTATGAGGATTACACGCTGGACTGCGCCGACCGCAAGGCCGAGAGCTGTTCGGAATTTACGGCGGACGGCAGCGGCTTTACCGCCGCCATCACGCTGGAAAAGGCCCGGCTCGTGCTGTTCACCGTGCCTTGGACCAAGGGCTTTAACGCCACGGTAAACGGCCAGCCCGCCGAACTTTTGAAGGTGGACAATGGCCTGTGCGCCCTGGCCCTGCCTGCGGGGCAAAGCCGGATCGAAGTGAGCTACCACACCCCCGGCCTGCGGCTGAGCCTGGCCATCGGCGGCAGCTGCACGGCGCTGTGGGCAGGCTACACCCTGTATTTCTGGAGAAAAAAGCGGCGGATTTCGGCCCTGCCCACCGGCCCTTCCGGCCAAGTTGAATGATTTTATAAGGAGAACCTATGAACCATATCAAAACCATTGCCCAGGAGCTGGGCCTGAACGAAAAGGCCGTGGAGGCCGCCGTCAACCTGATCGACGAGGGCAACACCATCCCCTTCATTGCCCGGTACCGCAAGGAGGCCACCGGCAGCATGGACGACCAGGTGCTGCGCAAACTGGGCGAGCGGCTGGACTATCTGCGCGGTTTGGACAAGCGCCGGGACGAGGTGAAGCGCTCCATCGAAGAACAGGGCGCCATGACCGAGGAACTGGCGCAGAAGCTGGAGGCTGCCGAAACCCTGGCCCGTCTGGAGGATCTGTACCGCCCCTACCGCCCCAAGCGCAAAACCCGCGCCAGCGTGGCCCGCGCCCGGGGCCTGGCCCCGCTGGCCGAGCTGCTGCTGGCCCAGAACAGCGGCACCGACCCGGAGAAAGCAGCGGCCGACTACCTGAGCGGGGAAGTGCCGGACACCGCCGCCGCCCTGGCCGGTGCCCGGGACATTCTGGCGGAGCAGTTCAGCGACGATGCCGCCCTGCGCCAGGAGCTGCGGGAGCTGTACCAGCGCACCGCCCTGCTGGCCAGCAAAGCGGCCGATGCGGAGAAGGAATCGGTGTACGAGCAGTATTACGACTATGCCGAGCCGGTGAGCAAGGTGGCCGGGCACCGCATTCTGGCGGTGGACCGGGGCGAACGGGAAGGCTTTTTGAAGGTGAGCATTCAGGCGGAGAGCGAACAGGCCGCCGCCCTGCTGCGCCGCCGCTTTGTGCGGGCCGGGGGCGGCCCCAGCGCCGCCCAGGTGACGCTGGCCGCCCAGGACGCCTACGACCGGCTGCTGCACCCCAGCCTGGAGCGGGAGCTGCGCTCGGAGCTGACCGCCCGGGCCGCCGAGGGCGCCATTGCGGTGTTCGGCGAGAACCTGCGCCAGCTGCTGCTGCAGCCGCCCATTCGGGGCAAGGTGGCCCTTGGCATGGACCCCGGCTACCGCATGGGCTGCAAGCTGGCGGTGGTGGACCCCACCGGCAAGGTGCTGGCCACCGACGTGGTCTATCCCATTCCCGCCTTTAAGAAGGTGGAGCAGGCCAAGGCCACGGTGAAACACCTCATTCAGAAATACGGCGTGCAGATCATCGCCATCGGCAACGGCACCGCCGGGGCCGAAACCGAGCAGTTCGCCGCCCAGGTCATCAGCGAGATCGGCGGCGGGGTGCAGTACATGGTGGTCAGCGAGGCGGGGGCCAGCGTGTACTCCGCCAGCCCGCTGGCCGCGGCGGAGTTCCCCCAGTTTGACGTGAACCTGCGCAGCGCCGTGAGCATTGCCCGCCGCCTGCAGGACCCGCTGGCCGAGCTGGTGAAGATCGACCCCAAGGCCGTGGGCGTGGGCCAGTATCAGCACGATATGCCCCAAAAGCGCCTGAACGAGACGCTGGACGGCGTGGTGGAGGACTGCGTGAACCAGGTGGGCGTGGACCTGAACACCGCCAGCGCCCCCCTGCTGGAGCGGGTGGCCGGCGTGAGCGCCGCCGTGGCCAAAAACATCGTGGCCCGGCGGGAGGCCGAAGGCCCCTTTGAAAGCCGCCCCCAGCTGAAAAAGGTGAAGGGCCTTGGCCCCAAGGCCTACCAGCAGTGCGCGGGCTTCCTGCGGCTGCCGGATGCAGCGGAGCCGCTGGACGGTACCGCTGTGCACCCGGAGAGCTACCCCGCTGCCCGCCGCCTGCTGGAGCTGTGCGGCTTTACCGAGCAGGACATCGGCACCGATACCATTCAGGAGCTGCCCCGGCGGATGAAAGCCATCGGCATGGAAAAGCTCTGCCAGGAGACCGGCGCGGGCGCTCCCACCCTGCGGGACATCCGCTCCGAGCTGCTGCGCCCCGGCCGGGACGTGCGGGACAGCCTGCCCGCCCCCCTGCTGCGCAGCAAGGTGCTGGAACTGGCCGACCTGACCGAGGGCATGGAGCTGACCGGCACCGTGCGCAATGTGATCGACTTCGGCGCCTTTGTGGACATTGGCGTGCATCAGGATGGCCTGGTGCACGTGAGCCAGCTGTCTGACAAGTTCATCCGGCACCCCGGCGACGTGGTGAAGGTGGGCGATGTGGTCAAGGTGAAGGTGCTGAGCGTGGACGTGAAAAAGCGCCGCATTGGTCTGACCATGCGGGGCGTGAAGCAGAACTGACACGGCCGACGCTTTTGCAGGCATAGCGGTTTCTGAAATCATAAATAGAAAAACGCGCGGGTGTGCCCCGGCGGGAGAGATCCCGACAGGCGCATCCGCGCGTTTGCGTGTTCAAGCACTTTTCGCGTTGGTGTTTTTAAGCATTTTTAAAACGCTCGTTCTTTATATCTTAAAAGCTGTATTTTACGCCAAAAGTTTGCGCTTTAAAAGAGTTTTTAACAAGAGGGGGAGGGGAACGTGGAAAAGTATCCCTCGCCTAGAACCGTTACCGCCCGTTTTCGGCAAACAGCTCGCCCAAAGCGGCGGGCAGGTCGCTGGGCAGCATGCCCCACTGGCCCCGATGGGCCGCAGCCCGGTCGGCGGCGGCCCCGTGCAGCCACACGCCGCATTTGGCGGCTTCCAGCGCGGGCAGCCCGGCCGCGCACAGGCCGCCGATCATTCCGGCCAGCACGTCTCCGCTGCCGCCCCGGGCAAGGCCCGGGTTGCCGGTGGTGTTGACCCAGAGCGCCCCGTCTGGCGCGGCCACCAGAGTGGCGTGCCCCTTCAGCACCAGAATGCAGCCCCATTCCCGGGCCATGCGGGCAGCCAGAGCCGGGCGGTCGGCGTTTACCTGAGCGGGGGTCAGGCCGCACAGGCGGGCCATTTCGCCGGGATGGGGTGTTAAAATCAGCGGTCCGCCCCCGGTTTTGAGGGGGAACGCCCCGCTTGCGGCGGCGTTCAGGCCGTCTGCATCCAGCACCACGGGGCAGCGGGCCGCCTCCAGCAGCCCGGCCCCGATGGCCTCGGCGGCGCTGCCCAGCCCCGGGCCGAGCACCAGCGCGGTGCAGGCGGCCAGCGTTTCCAGCAGGGCGGGCAGGTTTTGGGCGGAGATGCCGGCCGCTTCGTCGGGGGTGCAGGGCAGCAGGGTACACTCCGGGGTGCGGGCAAGGGTGAGGGCCAGCACCGGCTCCACACTGGCCAGGGTGACAATGCCCGCCCCGGCCCGCAGTGCCCCCTCACAGCACAGGGCGGCGGCCCCGCGGTAACGGGCGCTGCCCGCGGCGATCAGCACCCGGCCGAAGGTGCCCTTGTGGCTTTGCGGCGGGCGGGGGGCAAGGGCCTGCCATACGGCGGCCGAGGTGATGAGCTGTGGGGTCATACCAATTCCTCCTTGCGGGCAGCCGGGTTTGTGCGCGGCACCGGATTTGTGTTATAATGCATTCCAGAGCAAACGCCCATAAAAGGGGCTGTTTGCATTTATTGTATCACAGAACCCGGCCCTGCGCAGGGAAAATCGAAAGGAAGTGCCTTGTTATGAACCAGCAGCTGGAAGAATTGATCGCGAAAAGCTCAAACATCGTCTTTTTCGGCGGCGCGGGTGTTTCAACCGAGAGCGGCATCCCCGATTTCCGCAGTGTGGATGGCCTGTATCACCAGAAATACGACTACCCGCCCGAAACCATCCTCTCCCACACGTTTTTTGAGCAGCACACCGAGGAGTTTTACAAGTTCTATCGGGATAAGCTCATTGTGAAAAACGCCCGGCCCAACGCGGCCCATCTGCGCCTGGCCCGGCTGGAGGCCCAGGGCAAGCTGAAGGCCGTGATCACCCAGAACATCGACGGGCTGCATCAGGCGGCGGGCAGCAAAAACGTGTTTGAGCTGCACGGCAGCACCCTGCGCAACTACTGCACCCGGTGCGGCAAGTTTTACCCGGTGGAGTTCATCGCCGAGAGCACCGGCGTGCCCCGGTGCAGCTGCGGCGGCATTGTAAAGCCGGATGTGGTGCTGTATGAAGAAGGGCTGGACGAAGCCACCCTGGTGGGGGCCATCAAGGCCATTGAGGCGGCCGACCTGCTGATCGTGGGCGGCACCAGCCTGGCCGTGTACCCGGCGGCCGGACTTCTGCGGTATTACCGCGGCAGCGAACTGGTGCTGCTGAACAAGGCCCCCACCCCGGCCGACCGCATGGCCACCCTGATCCTGCGGGACCCCATCGGCCAGGTGCTGGACGACGGGCAGGGCTGAAGCCGCCCCGCCAACCGCATAATCCGATCGCATTGAGATGTAAATAAATTGAGTTATAAATAAAAGGAGAACCGAATGAAAACCACCCGCAGCTATCCGGCCTACACCGTCACCAAAAAGGCGGAACTTTCCATCGTGCAGGGGCACCCCTGGGTGTACGCCGATGAAATCACCGATGCTCCCGAAACCCAGCCGGAAAACGGCGCGCTGGTGGACGTGCTCAGCCAGAAGGGTCGCTATCTGGGCACCGGCTTTCTCAGCCTGGCCAGCAAAATCCGGGTGCGGCTGCTGAGCCGCAACGCGAACGACACCTTTGACGAGGCCTTCTGGCAGCGGCGCTTTGAGTACGCCTGGGCCTACCGGAAAACGGTTCTGCGCCCCGAGGACCTGACCTGCTGCCGGGTGATCTTCGGCGAGGCGGACCAGATGCCCGGTCTGACCGTGGACCGGTTCGGCACCGTGCTGGTGGCACAGATCCTCTCGGTGGGCATGGAGGTGCGCAAGGAGCAGCTGCTGCCCCTGCTGGCCCGGGTTCTGCGGGCGGACGGCCAGCAGATCGACGGCATTTACCAGCGCAACGATGCCGCCCTGCGGGACAAAGAGGGCCTGGAGCAGGGCAAGGGCTGGCTGGAGATTCCCGGCGAGCAGCACCCGGCGAGCACCGAGACCGAGATCTGCGAAAACGGCGTTTATTACAAAGTGGACTTTGAGAACGGCCAGAAAACCGGCTTTTTCCTAGATCAGAAGTTCAACCGGCGGGCGGTGGCGAACATTGCCCGGGGCAAAACCGTGCTGGACTGCTTCACCCACACCGGCAGCTTTGCCCTGAACGCCGCGCTGGGCGGGGCCGCCCATGTAACCGCCGTGGACGTGAGCGAAAGCGCTGTGGAAATGGCCCGGCGCAATGCGGCCCGCAACGGCCTGGAAGACCGGATGGACTTTGTGTGCGAGGATGTGTTTGACCTTCTGCCCCGGCTGGAGCGGGAGGGCAGCCCCTACGACTTTATCATTCTGGACCCGCCGGCCTTCACCAAGGCCCGCCGCACCGCCCAGAACGCCATGCGCGGCTATAAGGAGATCAACTACCGGGCCATGCGCCTGCTGCCCCGGGGCGGGTATCTGGCCACGGCCAGCTGCAGCCACTTTGCCAGCGAGGCCATGTTCATTAAAATGCTGCACGCTGCCGCCCACGATGCGGGCCGCCAGCTGCGGCAGATCGAGGTGCGCCAGCAGGCCCCGGATCACCCCATCCTGTGGAACGTGGAGGAGACCGACTACCTGAAGTTCTTCCTGTTCCAGGTGGTGTAACACGGCAGCTTCGGGCATTTTGACAAAGATGGCAAACGAAAACCGTGAAATTGTACAGGCGGCATTTCACAAAATGCAACTTATTCCAATTTCGTTTCTACATACAAAATGTCAAGGTTTGGTTTGGTAAAGTTTTGTCGGTTTGACAATTGACCCGAAACGTCACACAGGGTATAATCTAAGCATAGCAGCAAGGGGGCTGCGGAGTAAGTCCGCCGGCCCCCTTTTCCTTTTTTACAAGCAAGCCGCCCCCCGTTGGGGGTCATCAGGCAACAGGGTGGGGAAACCTTCGAGCCGCGACGATTGTGAAGGAGTAAAAGAATATGGCAGCGAATGTGATGGAGATCTACGGCAAGTACGTATTCAACGAGCACGTGATGAAAGAACGCCTGCCCAGCGCTACTTATAAGAGCCTGAAGGCCACCTTGGAAAAGGGCCAGCCTCTGGACATCGAAGTGGCCAACGTGGTTGCCAGCGTGATGAAGCGCTGGGCCATGGAGATGGGCGCCACCCATTACACTCACTGGTTCCAGCCGCTTACCGGCATCACCAGTGAGAAGCACGACGGCTTTGTCAGCCCCATGAAAGACGGTACCGCCATCATGGAATTCAACGGCAAAGAGCTGGTCAAGGGCGAGCCTGATGCCTCTTCCTTCCCCAACGGCGGCCTGCGCGCCACCTGTGAAGCCCGCGGCTATACCGCGTGGGACCCCACCAGCTACGCCTTCGTGAAGGACGGCGTGCTGTGCATCCCCACTGCGTTCTGCAGCTACAACGGTGAGGCGCTGGATAAAAAGACCCCGCTGCTGCGCTCCATGAGCGCCCTGTCCGCCCAGGCCTGCCGCATTCTGAAGCTGTTCGGCAAGGACGTGGATCATGTGTCCACCACCGTGGGCGCGGAGCAGGAGTACTTCCTGGTCCGCAAAGAGGACTACGAGGCCCGTCAGGACCTGATCCTCACCGGCCGCACCCTGTTCGGCGCCATGCCCGCCAAGGGCCAGGAGCTGGAGGAGCATTACTTCGGCACCCTGCGGCCCATCGTCTCCGAGTATATGGAGGACCTGGACAACCAGCTGTGGGAACTGGGCATTCCCGCCAAGACCAAGCACAACGAGGTTGCCCCCTGCCAGCATGAGCTGGCCCCCATCTTTGATACCACCAACATCGCCGTGGACCACAACCTGCTGACCATGGAGATGATGAAGAAGGTCGCCGAAAAGCACGGCCTGTACTGCCTGCTGGCTGAGAAGCCCTTTGAGGGTGTGAACGGCAGCGGCAAGCACAACAACTGGTCCATGACCGCAAACGGCGTGAACCTGCTGGATCCCGGCGACACCCCCATGGAGAACCTGCAGTTCCTGATCTTCCTGGCCGCGGTCATCAAGGCTGTGGATCAGTATCAGGATCTGTTGCGGGCGTCTGTGGCAAGCCCCGGCAACGATCACCGCCTGGGCGCCAACGAGGCGCCCCCGGCCATCATCTCCATGTTTGTGGGCGATGACCTGGCCGCCGTACTGGACGCCATCTCCAACGATGCCGAGTATGCCGATCCCGGCCGTCAGCGCATCGACCTGGGCGTGGATGTCCTGCCCAAATTCAAGAAAGACAACACCGACCGCAACCGTACTTCTCCCTTTGCCTTCACTGGCAACAAGTTCGAGTTCCGTATGCCCGGCTCTTCCATGAACCTGGCCGACGCGAACACCGTGCTGAACACCGCCGTGGCTAAGGAACTGAAGGGTTATGCGGACGAGCTGGAGTGTGCGGATGACTTTGAAAAGGCCCTGGTGGCCCTGGTGAAGCGCACCCTGCACGACCATAAGCGCATCATCTTCAACGGCAACGGTTACAGCGACGAGTGGGAGGTTGAGGCCGAGAAGCGCGGCCTGTTCAACCTGAAGACCACCGTGGACGCTGCCCCCGCCATGACCAGCGAGAAGAACATCGCCCTCTTTGAAGAGATGGGCGTGCTCAGCCGGGTTGAGGTGATGAGCCGCTACGAGGTTATTATCGAGCATTACGCCAAGGTGCTGCACATCGAGGCCATGACCATGCTGGAAATGGCCAACAAGCAGCTGATTCCCGCCGCCACCGCTTACATGAGCGATGTGGCCAGCGCCGCCGCCGCCAAGATGGCGGTGAGCGAGAAGCTCTCCTGCAAGGCCGAGAACAAGGTTCTGGAAAAGCTCAGCGCCGCAACCGACGCCATGAGCGATGCCGTGGATGCCCTGGATGCCGCTCTGGAAAGCGCCGAGAGCGAGACCGACAGCCTGGAGAAGGCCAAGGCCTACCGCGACAAGGTGCTGCCCGCCATGGCAGACCTGCGCACCGCCGCCGATGCCGCCGAGGTTGTGTGCGGCGAGGACTACTGGCCTCTGCCCAGCTACTCCAAGATGCTGTACTACGTGTAAGCGCCCGCCGCTTACCGCCAGTAGCAGCCTGAGGCAAACCGGCCTGCCCCGCAGAACGCTCTGCGTGTGCAGCGGGCCGCCGATGCCTCTCTGAAATTGCCATTCTCCTTTTCCTATTTCTTACACCAAGCCCAAAAAACCCGTCTCGAAAGAGGCGGGTTTTTTGGTTGCCGCAAACGGGGCAGAAGCCAAACCAGAGCGGCCGGAACCCGCGGTTTTTTGTGGCAATTGCTGAAATGAAACCCACTTCTTGACGGGGTAGTTTTGAGAGATTATAATACTGACAGAAACAAAGGCGTTTGTCGGAAAGGCGGAGGGTGCAAGGCCCTACCCGCCTTCTGGCGGACGCCTTTTTTGCTTGCAGGGCGCTGCCAGACAGCGCTTTTCAGCGAACGTTCAGGAGGAAAATCACCATGAGCAGCAGCGCACAGGACATCCTGGATTTCGCACAGGACAACGACGTAAAATTCGTTCGGCTGGCCTTCTGCGATATTTTCGGCGTCCAGAAAAATCTGGCCATTCTGGCAGAAGAGCTGCCTTATGCCTTTGACCACGGCATCGGCTTTGACGGCAGCTCGGTCAACGGCTTTTTAAACGTGGAAGAGAGCGATCTGCTTTTAAAACCCGACCCCTCCACCGTGACCATTCTGCCCTGGCGGCCGATGGACGGGCGGGTCATGCGCCTGTTCTGCGACATTTACCGGCCCAACGGCCAGCCCTTTGAGGGCAACACCCGCAGCTACCTGCGCCAGGTGGCGGGGCGGTTCGCCTCCCTGGGCCTGACCTGCAACGTGGGCGCGGAGTGCGAGTTCTATGTGTTCGAGCTGGACGACCGGGGCCGTCCCACCCGCATTCCCCTGGACCACGGCGGCTACTTTGACGTGGCCCCGCTGGACAAGGGCGAGGACCTGCGCAGGGAGATCTGCCTGTGTATGGAGGAGATGGGCCTGCACCCGCTGCACAGCCATCACGAGAGCGGCCCGGGCCAGAACGAGGTGGATTTCCGCTACACCACCCCGCTGGATGCGGCGGACACCATCCTGTCCTTCCGGTCGGCGATCAAGGTGCTGGCGGCCCAGCACGGGGCCTACGCCAGCTTTATGCCCAAGCCCTTCCCCCATGCCAGCGGCAGCGGCCTTCACATCAACATCAGCCTGTATCGGGACGGCAGGAACCTGTTTGAGGGCGACATTGCGCCCGATTCCGTGGCAGGCCACTTTATGGCCGGCGTGATGCGCCGCGCCCGGGAGATCACCCCGTTTTTGAACCCCATTCCCAACAGCTATGCCCGGTTCGGCAGCTGCGAGGCGCCCCGCTATGTGAGCTGGAGCCGCCAGAACCGCAGCCAGCTGGTGCGCATTCCCGCGGCCAGCGGCGATTCCTGCCGGATGGAGCTGCGCAACCCGGACCCCTCCTGCAACCCCTATCTGGCCATCGGCCTGGTGCTGGCGGCCGGCTTTGAGGGCCTGCAGGAGAAGCTGGAGCTGCCCGCCCCGGTGAATAAGAATCTGTTTGACCCCACCGAGGCGGCGGCCTATGGGCTGGAAAGCCTGCCCACCTCTCTGCGGGACGCAGTGGAAATTGCCCGGACCAGCGACTTTGTGCGCAGAGAACTGCCGGACGAGATGGCCCGCCGCTACTTTGACGAACAGTGGCGGCAGTGCGAGCTGCAGCGGGCCAGTGCAAACTGGAATGAGATCGAGCAGGAAAACTATTTCCTGACGGTGTAACAAAGCGGGCTGCCGGTGGGGCGGCTTTTGCGTGAGCGGAAGGGGGTGCGGCGTATGGCAGCGGCGTTGGCTTTGATCGTTTCGGCGGGCAGTACCGCCAACCAGTATCTGGCCCAGCACGTGACGGAGCTGGGGTATCAGCGCCCGGTGTTCGCCGCCAGCGCCAACGCCGCCCGCCGGATGATCGCCGAAAAGCCCTACGAGATGATTCTGATCAACGCCCCCCTGCCGGACGAACTGGGCCACGAGCTGGCCCTGTTCGCGGTGCAGAACACCCGGGCCGGCGTGCTGATGATGGTCAAGGCAGGCACCGCCGAGCAGGTGGCCCAACGGGTAGAGCAGAGCGGCGTGCTGGTGCTGGCCAAGCCCTTTTCGGGGGTGGCCTTCCGCCAGGCGGTGCACATGGCCGCCGCCAGCAGCCGCCGCCTGATGATGCTTCAGGCGGAAAACGACAAGCTGCATGAAAAGATGATGCAGCTGCGGCTGGTCAGCCGGGCCAAGTGCTTGCTGATCGAGACCCACGGCATGACCGAGGCCGAGGCCCACCGCTACATCGAAAAAGAAGCCATGAACAGCCGCCGCACCCGGGAACAGGTGGCGGAAGAAATTTTGGCGGAGGGCGTGCCCGGCGGCTGACCGGGGCGGCCCTGTATTTGATTTGTTTTCTCAGGCCGGAGGGCCTGTTTGGAAAAGCGGGCGCACCGTACCGCGGCGTTGGATTGGCTCCGGTGTGCCCGGCTTGGAAAGGATTTGCCTTGAAGTTTGCCAGAAATGGCGTCCGGCGCAGAGCCGCCGGCAGATGAGGAGGAAGAGAAGAATGTCGACCAAGTATATTTTCGTGACCGGCGGCGTGGTCTCCGGTTTGGGCAAGGGCATTACGGCGGCCAGCCTGGGCCGTCTGCTGAAGTGCCGCGGCCTGAAGGTGGCGGCGCAGAAGCTGGACCCCTACATCAACGTGGACCCCGGCACCATGAGCCCCTACCAGCACGGCGAGGTGTTCGTCACCGAGGACGGCGCGGAGACCGACCTGGACCTGGGCCATTACGAGCGCTTCATTGACGAGGACCTGAACAAGTACTCCAACCTGACCACCGGCAAGGTGTACTGGAATGTGCTGAACAAGGAGCGGCAGGGCGCCTATCTGGGCCAGACCGTGCAGATCATTCCTCACATCACCAACGAGATCAAGAGCTTCATCTACAACGTGGGCAAGCACTCGGATGCGGACGTGGTCATCACCGAGATCGGCGGCACCACCGGCGACATTGAGAGCCAGCCCTTCCTGGAGGCCATCCGTCAGGTGGGCCTGGAGCAGGGCAAGGAGAACTGCTGCTACATCCATGTGGTGCTGGTGCCCTACATCAAGGGCAGCGACGAGTATAAGTCCAAGCCGGCCCAGCACTCGGTGAAGGAGCTTCAGGGCATGGGCATTGCCCCCAACATCATCGTGCTGCGCGCCGATGGCCCCATCGACAAGGAGATCTTCCGCAAGATCAGCATGTTCTGCAACGTGAAGCCGGACTGCGTGATCGAGAACCTGACCATGCCCAGTCTGTACGAATGCCCCATCATGCTGGAGGCAGGCGGCCTGTCGGATGTGGTGTGCCGCGAGCTGAATCTGGACCTGCCCGCCGCCGACCTGACCGAGTGGAAGGCCATGCTGGGTCGCATTGCCGGGTGCAGCAAGGAGTGCACCGTGGCGCTGGTGGGCAAGTATGTGAAGCTGCACGACGCCTACCTCTCCGTGATGGAAAGCCTGTACCACGGCGGCTTTGAAAACGGCTGCAAGGTGGACATCCGCTGGGTGGAGAGCGAGGGCCTGAACGATCAGGAGGCCTGCGCCAAGGCCTTTGAGGGCGTGGACGGCATTATTATTCCCGGCGGCTTCGGCGACCGTGGCATTGAGGGCATGATCCAGGCGGCCCGCTACGCCCGCGAGCAGAAGCTGCCCTGCTTCGGCATCTGCCTGGGCCTGCAGATCATGACCATGGAGTTTGCGCGGGATGTGCTGGGCTTTGCGGACGCCAACAGCAGCGAGTTTGCCCCTGAGGGCAAGCACAACGTCATTGCCCTGATGCCGGATCAGGAGGGCAACCTGCCCAAGGGCGGCACCATGCGCCTGGGCAGCTACCCCTGCAAGGTGATGCCCGGTACCAAGCTGATGGAGTGCTATGGCCAGGAGCTGGTGCAGGAGCGCCACCGCCACCGCTATGAGTTCAACAACGAGTACCGCCAGCAGATGGTGGATGCCGGCCTGGTTCTGGGCGGCACCAGCCCGGACGGCCGCCTGGTGGAGGCCATTGAGCTGCCCGGCCGGGACTTCTATGTGGGCGTGCAGTTCCACCCCGAGTTCAAGAGCCGCCCCAACCGCGCCCAGCCGCTGTTCCGCGGCTTTGTGGGTGCCTGCCTGAAAAAGCACGAGGAGCGGGAAGACGTGTAAAACGCCTTCCGGCCGCAGTGCCGCCTGTTTGAAAAACGGGCAGCCAGAAACACCGCTTCAAGAATAAAACAAAGCGCACGATCGTTTGACCGTGCGCTTTGTTTTTTGTGTGAGGGTTTGGCTTACAGCTCCGTCACCCACAGGCCGTGCAGGTTGCAGTATTCGTAGACGGCCAGCGGCTTTTCGTCACCGATGGCAAAGTCGGCTTCGGGGGCCTGCTCGGGGCGGAGATTGCGGAAGTAAACGCCCTTGTCGGTGACCAGGCAGATGAACTGGATGTAGTGGGCCTCCACCATGGGATGAACGGCACTGCCCACATGAACGTGAACGGCCCCATTCTCAACCTGAACCACGGGCAGGTGCTTTTCCACCGCGCCGTCGCTGGTGCCGGGCTTGAGCGCCTTCATGGGTTCGCCGCAGCAGACGAGGGGAACCCCCTGATCGATGACCTTGGCCACCACGTTGCCGCAGTGAGAGCAGCGGTAGAAAACAACGGATTCAAATGCATGTGCCATGGAAGAACCTCCTTTTATAAAACGGCCGATGAAGTTTGGGCGTGGCCGCTTGGGTTTGTTTCGATGGCTTTATTCTATACTGGATTTGTATAGTTTGCAAGTGATTTTTAGGAATTATTCCTGATAATGCACGAAATCAGCGGGATGCATAAAATCAGAGGTGCGCATTTGGCGAAATTGCGAAGGAATTTCGGGCAAACAACCGGAAACACCGGCATACCGGTGCGCGGCAGCGCATAGAACTGGAAAAACGGCCCGCCAGCTCTGCTGTGTGCAGGCCCGAATGCCGGAAAGGAGTGCGCCCATGGAACGACCGGATACATTACGCCGTCTGCATCAGGCTGAATTGCCGGTGCTGGTGCATCTGGCCGCCCGTTGGCCGCTGGAAGAAGGGGAGCTGGCCCGCTGCCTTGCGGTGGGGGAGGGCTGGCTGGCCGAGGGCCGAACCGGCCCGGAGAGCGCCGCCCTGCTGCTGCCCTTCGCCGCTGATGCGGCCCCAGCCCAGGCACTGCGCCGGTTCACCCGGGCGGAGAACACCCGGGGCGGCTGGGTAGTGGTGCTTGGCCCCATGGGCGGGGCAAACCTGCGTGCCTGCCTGCGCCGCGCGGCGGTGCGCTGGCCGGCCTGGCAAACCTGGGTGCTGCTGCCGGGGGCGAGGGGACTGCCTGCCGCGTTTGCCGTCGGCTTTACACTGCGGCAGGCAGGCACGGTGTGCGGCCTGCCCTGGGCCTGGCTGTGCAATGGCCGCCCGGTGGCCCGCCGCCCCGGCTGTGAGATGGCCCTGCCGCTGAGCGAACCGGGGCGCATCGCCGCCCGGCTGGAGCAGGGCTGGGTGGGGGCCGACCTGCGTCCCGGCCCGGCGGGGGAGAACCTGCTGCTGTACCCGGCCGGGCCGCTGCTGTGAGCGGGGCCTTCTTTAAAAGTGAAACGGCTGCTGCAACAAAAGGACCGCCGGACGGATTTTCCACAAAACGACCCAACGCTTGTGGAAAACCGACCCGGCGGTTTTGCTTTGCTTTTTAAGAATAAAGGCAGGTCAGGGCTGCGCCACCAGGCCGCTCACCCGGATGGCCTCCACCGCCTGGGCAATGCGCTCCGGCGGAAGCACCAGCGCAAAGCGCACATACCCCTCGCCGCGGGGCCCGAAGCTCAGGCCCGGGGTGCAGATGACCCCGGCCTTGTCGATCAGATCCATGCAGAAGTCCATGCTCTTGGTGTAGGGGGCGGGCAGCGGCGCCCACACAAACATACTGCCGTGGCTGTCCGGTACGTTCCAGCCGATGGAGCGCAGGCCGCCGCACAGGGCGTCCCGCCGGGCCTGATAGGCGGCACACTGGGCCTTCACGCTGTCCAGCGGGCCGGTGAGGGCCGCAATGGCCGCGTACTGAATGGGCAGGAACATACCGAAGTCGATCTGGCTGCGCAGTTTGCGCAGGGCAGCCACCACGTCCCGGCGGCCCACCAGAAAGCTGATGCGGGCACCGGTGACGTTGAAGCTCTTGGACAGGCTGAAGAACTCCACGCCCACATCCTCGGCACCGGGGGTGTTGAAGAAACTGCGGCCCACGTTGCCGTCAAAGATGATGTCGCTGTAGGCGTTGTCGTGCACGATCAGCAGGTCGTGGGCCTTGCCGTAGGCCACCAGCTCTTCATAGAAGCCGGGGCGGGCCACACTGCCCACCGGGTTGGCGGGCAGCGAAACTACCATGTACTTGGCCCGGTCGGCCACCTCGTCGGGGATGGCGTCAAAGTCCGGCAAAAAGCCCTTTTCGGCGCTCAGCGGGTAATACCAGGGGGTGGCCCCGCCCAGCTTTGCCCCGGCGGTGAACACCGGGTAGCCGGGGTCGGGCAGAAGCACGGTGTCGCCCTCGTCACACAGGGCCAGGCCCAGGTGGCCCATGCCCTCCTGGCTGCCGTTGACGCTCATCACTTGATCCGGCGTGATGGCCACGCCGAACCGCCGCTGGTAGTAGCTGCACACCGCGTCCAGCAGCTCGGGCAGGTCCCGCAGGCTGTACTTCCAGTTGTCCTGGTTCTTGGCTGCGTCCATGAGGGCCTGCTTCACGTGGGCCGGGGCCTCAAAGTCCGGCGTACCCACAGACAGGTTGAACAGGGTGCGGCCCTGTGCCTCCAGGGCCACCTTGCGCTGGTTCAGGGCCGAAAAGATCTCGTCGCCAAACAGGTCGAGACGTTTGGAAAACTCCATGATAAACAACCTTCTTTTTTGAGGGCCGGCGCGAAGGGGGCTCCGGCGGCCCGTGGTGTCCGATTGAAGCCGCTTCCGGCCCGGGCTGCCCGGCGGAAAAAATGTGCGGTATTGCTTTAGTATAGCACCCCGGCAAAGGCGGGTCAAACCTCTTGTGCAGATTGGCCCTGCCCGGCGGTCAATCCTGTACGGTTTTGGTGCGGCCGATGCCCACCACCGCCGCCGAGAGCTTCTTCCAGGTGTTGCAGCCGCACACCCCGTCGTTGGTCAGGCCCACCCGCTTCTGGTAGGCCTTCAGGGCGTTTTCCGTGCGGGCGCCGAATTTCCCGTCCAGGCTGCCGCACACATAGCCCAGGGCGTTCAGGGCGTCCTGCAGGATCAGCACATAGGTGTTGGTGCAGCCACGGCGCAGGGTGGGGTAGCCCGCCGTGGTGCCGCTGCAGGCGGGCACTCCGTAGCGCCGGTCAAAGTGCACCCAGGTGGGCGTCATGGAAAGCGGCTCCACATAACCCCAGGCCCCGGTGTTGTTGGCAGCCTTCCAGATCTGCCGCCGGGCCGCGGCGGTGGTGTTCTGCCCCACGTCAAAGGCAACCCCGGCGTAGTGCTGGCTTCGGGTGCCGTGGCCGCCCTCCCAGATGCGCTTGAAGGCGTAGCCCACATAAATGCCCTTGCCGTAGCTTCGGCGGGTCAGGTTCCAGGCCTCCATGGCGGCCGTGGTGGTCCACAGAACTGCCGAGTTGCTGGAGCCGCGGAATTCCTTCACCCGCAGTGAGGTTCCGTAGGCGTAGGGCATCACATCGTTTTCCGTGAGGTTGTAGGTGAGCATCCGGTTGGTGTAGGCATCGTACACAAAAATCTTTGCCATGCTGCATCGCTCCTTTCAAAGGGAATCGTGCCCGTCCCCGGCGGCCAGCCGCAGGGCAGTCCAGGTTTCGATTTGCACCTGGCCGGTTTCGCCCAACCCGCGGGCAGCCTGGAACCGCCGGACAGCCCCCTCGGTGGCCGCGCCGAATACGCCGTCCCCCTCAAGATAGGGCACGCACTCCTGGCCCATGGCCAGCCGGTTGAGCCACTGCTGCACCTGCCGCACCGGTGCCCCGGTGCTGCCCCGCTGCTGGGCCTTGCCCGGGTAGGCGAGGTGGCTGGCGGCGGTGAGGGGCGGCCCGGCCAGCAGGCTTTCGTACACGGCCAGAAGCGTGTTCCAGGTGGTTTCGTCCACCCGGCCGGTGACGGGCAGCTCAAATTGCAGCTGGAACGCCTGCACGGCCTCGGTCACGGCGGGGTCGTAGTTGATGGTCCAATCCGGCGAGGCCACCGTGGGGTACCAGAAGGCCGTCAGGCGAAGCATCCGGGTCAGGTTCAGCACATCGGTGCCGGTGTCGCCCTCGGCCAGCGTCTGCCCCGGCCAGGCGGGCAGATCCGCCACCACCATGGGGCCGCTGGGCCGCAGGCGGGCCGCGTTGTTCACCAGGGCGTCCCAGGTCACCCGGCCCACCACACCATCGGCGGTCAACCCCTCTGACCGCTGGTAGGCCCTGACCGCGGCCTCGGTGGCGGGGCCGAACACCCCGTCGATGGTGAGGGAGGGCAGGGTGCTGTCGTAGGCGGCGGCCAGAATCAGGTAGTATTGCAGCTCCCGCACGGCCGTTCCCCGGCTGCCGCTGCGCAGCACGCCCGGGTAGTCGCCGGGGCGCTGGTCCGGGCTGAGCAGCTGGTTGGTGATGTCCAGATAGACCTGGTTCAGCTTGTTCCAGGTGGCGCGCCCTACCACGCCGTCCGCCGTCAGGCTGAAATAGCGCTGGAAGGCGGTGACGGCGGCCTCGGTGGCCGCGCCGAACACGCCGTCCACCGTGACGGCCGCGAGGGCGGAGTAGTTGTCGGCCGCGATGCGCAGCCAGAACTGCACCAGCTTCACGTTGCTTCCCCGGTCGCCCCGGCGCAGGGCCGTGCCCGGGTAGGCAGAAGCCCCGTTCTGGTTCAGGTCCTCCTCTGCCGAGCGCCAGGCGTTGTACAGGGCGTTCCAGGTGGCCTGCCCCACCACACCGTCCGCCGTCAGCCCGGCCTCCCGCTGGAAGATGCGCACCGCGGCGGCCGTGCCGCTGCCGTAAACGCCGTCCACCGTCAGGCTGGGCAGGGCGCTGTTGAACTGGCTGAGGGTATTCAGCCAGAACTGAACCTGCTCCACCGCCGCGCCGGTGCTGCCCACCCGCAAGGCCGTGCCGTCCCACGCGCCGGAGGACAGGCTGCCGGAGACGATTTCGCCCTCGCTGGTCAGCTCGGCGAGGTCCTTGACGCTTACGTAGATGTAGCTGATTTTATACCACGTTGCCCGCCCAATGACCCCGTCCTGGGTCAGGTTGAACTGCTTTTGGAAGCGCTTGACCAGCGTTTCGGTGGAAGCGCCGAAGCTGCCGTCCACCGAGACGGTGCCGAAGAACGGGTAGTCCTTGGCGATGCGGTTCAGCTGGCGCTGGATGGTGGCCACGGAGGTGCCGCTGTCGCCCCGGCGCAGGGGGCTGCCGGGGTAGCTGGAGGGGATGGACTGGATGTTCTGGGTGCGCACGATCTCCACGTTGCTGCCGTAGTAATTGCGCAGGATCTGCAGGGCATTGCGGCCCTGGTTGGCCAGGGTCACGGTGCCCCACTGCTTCATGCCGGGGCAGGTGACGGTTTTGCCGTCGCAGTATTCGGTGTAGTAGGGTTCCACGTTTCCGCTGCGGCGCACATAGGTGTTGAAAATGTCGTCGGTGATGCGCTCCATCACGTCAAAAATCGTGCGGCCGTACACAAAGTATTGGTCGTAACTGGTGGAGTTGGTGATGTTGAAGCGGTACCCTTTGCTGGGGTACCATTCGGTGTAAATGCGGTTGAGGGCCAGGCTGATCTGGGCGTGGATGTTGGCCCGAAGGGCCTGCTCCGGCCAGGTGGGGTACACCTCGCTGGAGGCCACGTTGGCGATGTATTTGCGGAAGGATACGGTCACGTTGCGGGCGCTGGCCGCGGGCTTGCCCAGGTGCACCGTGATGTTTTTGGGGATGATGACCTGATCCAGCACCTGGGGGCTGTCCTCGGGGTCGGGGCCGGGGCCGGAGCCGCCCTCGCCCACATACAGCGGGTGAGGCGGAATCTCCACCGACTCCACCCGCTGGCGGCCGGGAGTGCTCTCGTTGACGGGGATCATCTCCAGGGTGGCCAGGGTGGTCTGGCAGGGGAAAATCTGGATGCCCTGAATGACCTGACGCTGCCAGCCCGCTTTTTCGGCGGTCAGGGTCACGGCGGCGTAGGGCTGGGCGCTGGGGTTCTCGGTGGGGGAGGGCGCCTGGGGCGGCGCTTCAATGGCAAGGTCGGGGGCAGTGCCCTCGGCGTCGGTGAGAAAGGTGCGGGAAAAGCCCGGCCCGGAGACGGTGATCAACACCTCCGGCACGGCGGAGGTGAGCCGCTGGGCGAAGCTCTGCACCCGCAGAGTGCCTTGCTGATTCATAACAAGCTCCTTTGTCTGGAACGGGATAAACGGCTGTGTGCGGCACAGGGCGCCGCGCAGGGGGCAGGTGCCATCCGGCGGTGCTGCCCTTGCCTCAGCATATGCCCGTGGGGCGGGAAGTGGGAAGGAAATTTCACCAAAAGTCCGGCGGGATTTTACACGTTCCATCTTGCATTGGGGTGGGGAATCGAGTATCATAAAGCTATGGAATCAGCCAGTGACGAAGGGGGGATTTGCCCGTGTATCGCCAAATGCGAAAGGCCATCCGGCAGCGCCGGGCGGGTTCCTCTTCCTCTCACTGTCCGCAGCAGGCAGCCGTATGCTGCCGGGTGGGTGTGCCCTGTGCGCACTTTGCCCGGTGACGTGCGGCTGCTTTTTTGTGAGCAGGGCGGCAGCCTGCGATGCCGTTCTGCCGGAAGCTCGAAAGGAGTGTTCTGCCATGATCCCGTGTAAAACCGGCTGTGACCATTACTGCGAGGGCTGCCACAAAACCTGCCCCGCCTGGAAGGAGCTGCAGCAGCGCTTCAGCCTGGAGCGCCAGAAGAAAAAGAACTACCTGAACTACTACAACGACCTGTGCAGCACCGTGGTGCGCCAGTGCCGCGCCAATGAGGTTCGGGCGGCGAATTTCTGAGGGCGGCCCGCTGAAAGCGGGAGCACCTCGGCGGAAAGAACCCCGGCCGGCCGCAGCAAAACCCCGGCCCGGCTGAAGTGAAAAACCGCCCACCGCTTCAGCGTTCAACGCCCGCAAAACCGGCAAAAACAAAACGATAAAACAACGAGAAAGCACCCGCACTGCCATTGCACGATGGCGGTGCGGGTGCTTTTTGCCTGTGCGGGCAAAAGTGCACGGGAAAACTGTGCTGTCAACCTTTGAAACGGCTTTTCGTTGACGGGACGGGCAGGCTCCGGTATAACAAAACCATTGCGGACAAAACGCCCGGAAGGACGCCGGTGCTTGCCCGGCCGCCCTGCGGCCCAACGAAAAAGGAGAAATGTGATGCGAAATCAGAAAACGAGAGAGCTTGTGCTCTGCGCCCTGTTTACCGCGCTGACGGCGGTGGGTGCCTTTATCAAGGTTCCGGTGCCGGTGGTGCCCTTTACCCTGCAGTTCCTGTTCACCATGCTGGCGGGTCTGCTGCTTGGCGGGCGGCTTGGGGCCATCAGCGTGGGGGCCTATGCGGTGCTGGGCCTGCTGGGCCTGCCCATTTTCACCGAGGGCGGCGGCTTCTGGTATCTGCTCAAGCCCAGTTTCGGGTACATTCTGGGCTTCATCGTGGGGGCTTATGTCACCGGCAAGCTGGCGGCGAAAACCAGCAGCTTCTGGCACATTCTGGGGGCCAATCTGGTGGGTCTGGCCATTGTATACGGCATGGGAATGGTCTACTACTACATCATCTGCAACTTTGTGCTGGGCACCCCCATCGGCCTGTGGCCGCTGGTGCTCTACTGCTTTTTGCTGGCGGTGCCGGGCGATTTGTGCCTGTGCGTGCTGGCGGCGGCGGTCACGGTTCGGCTGCGGGCGGCCCTGCCCGGCCTGAGCCGCGCCTGAGACGGAATGCTTTGCTTGCGATAGGAGAAGAAAAATGGAACGTGTTTGCGAACTGAAAGAAAAGGTACTGGCCGGTGGCGCGATCACCCGGCAGGAAGCGCTGGAGCTGGCCCAGGCCCCCTATGACGCGCTGTGCGCGGCGGCGGATGAGATCCGCAAGGCCAGGTGCGGCAACGGGTTTGACCTGTGCACCATCATCAACGGCAAGTGCGGCCGCTGCTCGGAGGACTGCAAGTACTGCGCCCAGAGCGCCCACTACCACACCAGCTGCACCGAGAGCTATCCGCTGCTGCCCACGGAGGAGCTGCTGGCCGGGGCAAAGCACAACGAGGCCCAGGGCGTGCTGCGGTACTCCATCGTCACCTCGGGCAAGCGGCTGAGCGACGCGGAGGTGGATCAGGTGTGCGAGAGCATCCGCGCCATCCGCAGCCAGACGAACCTGGGGGTGTGCATCTCCTTCGGGCTGCTGAACGAAGCGCAGTTCCGCCGCCTGAAGGAAGCGGGGGCCGACCGGGTGCACTGCAATCTGGAGAGCAGCGCCCGCTACTTCCCGGAGGTGTGCACCACCCACACCTATCAGGAAAAGATCGACACCCTGAAGGCGGCCAAGCGGGCGGGCCTGTCCATCTGCTCCGGCGGCATTCTGGGGCTGGGCGAAACCATGGAGGACCGGATCGACATGGTGCTCACCGCCCGCGAGCTGGGCGTGAAGTCGGTTCCCGTGAACCTGCTGAACCCCATTCCGGGCACCCCCTATGCGGGCAACCGGGTGCTCAGCGAAGAGGAGCTGTGCCGCTGTGTGGCGGTGTTCCGCTTTATCATTCCGGACGGCTCCATCCGTCTGGCGGGCGGCCGGGGGCTGCTGGCCGACAAGGGCGAAGCCTGTTTCCGAAGCGGTGCGAACGCGGCCATTTCCGGCGATATGCTCACCACGGCGGGCATCACCACCCAAACCGATCTGGCCCTTTTGAACAAACTGGGATATGAACCGAGGAAATGCAATGAGTAAGAATCTGTTTATTACCGGCACGGGCACCGACGTGGGCAAAACCTACGTCACCGGGCTGATCGTGAAGAAACTGCGGGAGACGGGCTATCGCCCCGCCTACTACAAGGCAGGCATGAGCGGCAATCTGCGCCGGGCAGACGGCAGCCTGATTCCGGGCGATGCGGACTTTGTGCGCACGCTGGCGGGGCTGGAGCAGCCGCTGGAGACCATGTGCCCCTATGTGTATGAGAACGCGGTGTCGCCCCATCTGGCGGCCCGGCTGGAGGGCGGCCCGGTGGATCTGGACGTGGTGAAGGCCGGGTTTGACGCGCTGACCAAAACCTACGATCTGGTGACGATGGAGGGCAGCGGCGGCATTCTCTGCCCCCTGCGGGTGGACGAAACCGGCGAGCTGTGGCTGGAGGATGTGGTCAAGGCGCTGAACCTGGGCTGCCTGGTGGTGGCCGATGCGGGCCTGGGCACCATCAACAGCACGGTGCTCACGGTGGAGTATCTGCGGGCCAGAAACATTCCGGTGAAGGGCATCATCCTGAACCATTACCACCCCGGCGATGTGATGGAAGAGGACAACCGCCTCATGTGCGAGAAGCGCGCCGGGGTGCCGGTGGTGGCCTGTGTGGCCGACGGCGACCGGGAATTGAACATGGACGGGCAGGCCCTGGCCGCCCTGTATGAATAACACCCTGTGCTGCGGCCAGCGGAAAGGCCGCCCTGAAGGAGAAGAACAATGATTTGGTACCCCTATCAGCAGATGAAAACCATGAAGGCCCCCTTCCAGATCGTGGATGCACAGGGCGTGTATCTGCGCACCCCCGAGCGGGAGATGATCGACTCAGTGTCCTCTTGGTGGAGCGTCATCCACGGCTACAAGCACCCCACCTTGACCCGGGCCATTCAGGACCAGGCCGGGAAGTTCTGCCATGTGATGCTGGGCGGCCTGACCCATGAGCCGGTGCAGAAGCTCTCGGCCAAGCTGGAACAGTGGCTGCCCGGCGACCTGGACTGCTGCTTTTTCTCGGATTCCGGCAGTGTGGCGGTGGAGGTCAGCCTGAAAATGGCCCTGCAGTACTACATGAACCGGGGCGACAAGAGCCGCACCAAGGTGCTGGCGCTGGAGCACGCCTACCACGGCGATACCTTCAAGGCCATGGAGGTGGGCAACGACGAGGATTATCACTTCGTGCTGGAGGCCTATGGCGAAAAGACCGACGTGATCCACATTCCCACCCGCATTGATGCGCTGGAAGAGGCCTTTGAGCGCTGCCACGAGCGGCTGAACAGCTTTATTGTGGAGCCGCTGCTCCAGGGCGCGGGCGGTATGCGTATGTACGACATCGCCTTTTTGAAGCGGGCGCGGGAACTGTGCGACCAGTACGACGTGCTGCTGATCTTCGATGAGGTGGCCACCGGCTTCGGCCGCACGGGCAACCGCTTTGTGGCCGACCTGGTGCAGCCGGACATTCTGGTTCTGGGCAAGGCGCTCACCGGCGGCTACATCGGCCACGCGGCCACTGTGGCCAGCCGGAAGGTGTTCAACGGCTTTTACAGCGACGACCCCACCAAGGCCCTGATGCACGGGCCGACCTTTATGGGCAATGCCCTGGCCTGCGCCGCGGCGTTGGAGTCCATCCGCCTGTTTGAGGAAGAGGACTACATGAGCAAGATCGCCCGCATTGAGGCCATTACCCGGCGGGAGATGGCGGGCTTCGGTGACGAACGGATCAAGGAAGTGCGCATCATGGGCGGCTGCGTGTGCGTGGAGGTGAAGGACCCGAAGGTGCTGGAGGGCTACCAGCAGTTTGCCTACGAGCACGGGGTGTTCAGCCGGCCGTTCCTGAGCTATATGTACGCCATGGTGCCCTATGTGATCGGGGAAGAGGAATTGGTGAAGGTGCTGGATACCATGAAGGCATGGTTCCGGCGGTAATTTTACACAAGCAAACACAAAAAGAGCAGGTGCGGCGCACCTGCTCTTTTTATATGCAATTCAGGGGTTTTATAAAATTTAAGGGGAAAGGCCCGCTCAGTCCTGCTTGGCCTTGTTGGCAAAGAAGCAGACACCGGCGGCGCCGGGGCCGATGTGCGTGCCCACTGCGGGGCCCACATGGCACACGGTGCTGTCGTTCAGGCCCAGGTTACCGGTCAGGTACTGCTGCACCGGCTCAAACCGCTTTTTCTGGGCGGTGTAGCCCACCACATAGTCCATCTTCGGGTCAATGCCGCCCTTTTCGTCAATGAGCTTGAACATGGCCACATAAGCGCCGGGCAGGCCGCGGGCCTGGCCCGCCAGCTTGACCTTGCCATCCTCCAAGCAGATGACCGGCTTGATGCCCAGCAGGCCGCCGGCTACGGCGACTGCGCCGGAAAGGCGGCCGCCCTTGTGCAGGTATTTCAGGCTGTCCACAATGGCCAGCTGGCATACCCGGTGCTTTTCCCGATCCAGCCGGGCGGCGATCTGCGCGGCGGAGAAGCCCTCGTCCCGCAGGCGCACGGCCAGACGCACCAGTAGGTGCTGGCCCATGGCGGCGTTCAGGCTGTCCACCACATGAATGCCGGGGTACTCCACGGTGTCGGCGGCCATGCAGGCGCTCTGGTAGGTGCCGGAGAGCTGGCTGGAGATGAAAATGGCCACCATTTCATCGCCTGCGTCCCAGGCGTTTTCAAAGGCGGTGAGCACATCGCCCAGGTTGGGCTGGCTGGTCTTGGGCAGCTTTTCGCAGGCGGCCAGCTTTTCGTAAAATTCTTCGGGTTGCAGATCCACCCGGTCCCGATAAGCCATGCCGTCCTCAAAGGTCACGCCCAGGGGCAGCACCTCCACGTTCAGCTGGCGGGCAAGCTCTTCCGGCAAATCTGCGGCAGAGTCGGTCAGAATACGCACCATAATCAGGGTTCTCCTCTTCTTTGGGGGCCGGTCAGCCCCGGTTCGCTGTGTGCCCCGGCCGGGCGCACACGGCGTTTGATTGCGGTCTGCTTTTGCAAAAGCAGAAACGGAACATTCACTTTACAAAACCATTATAAGGTAATATAAAAGCATTTTGCCGCCTTGTCAAGAACGGCAGCCGGTCAGCCACGGGGCTTGCGGGGCAGCTCTTCCAGCCGGTACAGCGCACCGCTGAGGGGCGGAAGGTCCACATACAGGGTGTGGTTGCGGCCGAACACCCCGCTCGGCAGGGTGGCCTGGGGCTGGCTGGGTGCCCTGGTGGTGCCGCCCCACTGCTGCAGGTCGGTGCTGAACAGCATACGGGCGGTGCAGCCCTCGGTGAGGTACAGGGGGTACTTCAGGTACGCCTTGGGCTGGGTGTTCATCACGGCCAGCAGCGGCCCGCCGCGGCCCTTGCGCAGGTAGGCGTAAATGCCCTCGTCCCGGCTCTGGCAGGCCACCCACTCAAAGCAGGCGGCGTTGTATTCGCCCTCGTACAGGGCCGGTTCGGCGTGGTACAGGCCGTTCAAAGCGGCGATGTACTTGTGGAAGGCATCGTGCAGGGGGTAGCGCAGCAGCATCCAGTCCAGCTCGCGCTCCTCGTCCCACTCCCGGAAATGGGCCAGCTCGCTGCCCATGAAGTTCAGTTTTTTGCCCGGGTGGGTGAGCATATAGAAATACAGCAGCCGCGCCTGGGCGAACTTTTCTTCGTAGGTGCCCCACAGCTTGTCGATCACCGTCTTTTTGCCGTGCACCATCTCGTCGTGGGAGAGGCTGAGCAGATACAGCTCATTGTAAAAATAAGACATGGAGAAGGTGAGCTTGTGGTAGGCGTCCCGCCGCTGGTCAAAGGGGGTTGCAAAAAAGTCCAGCGTGTCGTGCATCCAGCCCATGTCCCACTTGTAATCAAAGCCCAGGCCGTCGTATTCCACCGGGGCGGTCACCTTCAGGAAATTGGTGCTGTCCTCAGCGGTGAGAATGGCCGAGGGGAAGCGCTGGTGCAGCCCCTGGTTCATGTTCTGCAAAAACTGCACCGCGCCCTGGTTCACCCCGCGGCTGGGGTCGCCCAGCCAGTACAGCGCCCGGCTGATGGCGTCCATGCGGATGCCGTCGCAGTGGTACAGGTCCAGCCAGATGGCGGCGGCGCTGTTCAAAAAGCTGCGCACCTCGCCCCGGTAAAAGTTGAAGTTGCAGGTGCCCCACTCGCTTTGGCCCACGTCGCTGTCGTACTCATACAGGAAGGTGCCGTCCAGCCGGGCCAGGCCGTCGGCGTTTTTGGCAAAGTGAACGGGCACAAAATCCATCAGCACGCCGATGCCGGCCAAGTGGCAGGCATTGACAAAGCAGGCAAACTGCACCGGGGTGCCGTAGCGGCTGGTGGGGGCAAAGTAGCCGGTGTTCTGGTAGCCCCAGCTGCCGTCAAAGGGATGCTCGGCCAGGGGCAGCAGCTCCACATGGGTGTACTGGTGCTCCACCAGCCAGGGAATCAGCTCCTGCGCCAGCTCCTCATACTCGTACCAGCTGCCGTCCGGCTTGCGCTTCCAGCTGCCCGCGTGCATCTCGTAGATGTTCATGGGCCGGTCGTAGTGCTTGTCCTGCCCGGCCATCCACACCCCGTCGGTGAACTGCGCCTCCAGACGGGAGAGGTCAAACAGGCGGCTGGCGGTGCCGGGGCGCAGCTCGGCGGCCAGGGCGCAGGGGTCGGAATGCTCGACCCAGCTGCCGTCCGGCCCGAGCACCCGGAATTTGTACAGCTGGCCCTCCTTGGCCTTGGCGGTGCAGGACCAGACCCCGGCATTGTCCCGGGACATGGGGGCGCCCTGCCAGCCGTTGAAATCCCCCTCCAGCTGTACGTCCAGCGCGCCGGGCGCCCAGATGCGGAAGCTCCAGCCTCCCTTGCAGGGGTGTGCACCCAGGTGACGGTATAAATCAAAGCAGGCACCGGTGTGGTACTCCTGCGGCAGCATGGTCCAGGTCATGGCAGCTCCTTTCAGCGCGGCGGGTTATCACAAAACGGGCAGCCCGGCGGCGGCCCGCGAAACTTCGTGGGGAAAGGTACGGCAGAACGCCGCACTTTATCCATTCTATTATACCAAAGCGGCGGCCGGTGCGCCAGCCCCACCCGGCCGAAATTGCCCGGCGGCGGGGGGATGGGTGAAAACCCGGCGGATTTGTGGTACAATAGGGCAAATTGTCAAACCGTAAAAGGAGGCCGACCCCATATGACAGCACAACAGCGGCGGCAGCAGATCATCGCCATTTTAACAAAGGCCACCGGCCCGGTCAGCGCTTCGGCGCTGGCGGGGCAGCTTGGCGTTTCCCGGCAGATCGTGGTGGGCGATGTGGCGCTGCTGCGGGCCGGCGGGGAACAGATTGATGCAACGCCTCGGGGGTATGTGCTCACCGGAGAAAAGCAGAGCGGCTACACCGGCCTGCTGGCCTGCCGCCACGACGGCAGCGAGGGCCTGCGGCAGGAGCTGTATCTGGTGGTGGACAACGGCGGCATTGTGGAGGACGTGAAGGTGGAAAGCCCCCTGTATGGGGAGATCACCGGGCGGCTGCACGTGGCCAGCCGGTACGACGCCGACAACTTTGTGGCCCGCGCCATGGAACAGCCCGACGGCCTGCTGCTGCGCCTGACCGGCGGCGTGCACCTGCACACGCTGGTCTGCCCGGATGAGGAGACTTTCCTGCGCATCCGCAAGGCCCTTGCCCAGGCGGGCATTCTGTACGAAAAGTGACCGGGCGTATACAACGCCGCCCCGAACAGCACGAGGTGCCCATGAAACAAAAGCACACGCCGCGCAGCCCAAAAACCGGCTGCAAAGGCCCGCTGCTGGCCCTGCTTTTGGGGCTGGCCGCGCTGGGGGCCTTCTGGTATTTTCGGCGGAGCATCGCCGCCATGAACTGGTTCATTCAGTACGTCTCCATGCCCTATAAGCGGGTGCTCAGCGCTCTGGTGGACCCGCTGCCCTTCAGCGCGGGCGAGCTGGTGTGCACGCTGGGCGGGCTGTGGCTGGTCTGGATGGCGGTGCGCACCTTCCGCCAGCAGCGGGCCGGGCAGCGGGTTCTGCCCCGGCGGCTGGTGAGCCTGGCGGCGCTGGCGGTGTGGATCTACGCGCTGGTGTGCGGGGCCTGGGGTGTGCATTATTACGGCACCGGCTTTGCAGGCCGGGCCGGGCTGAACCCTCAGCCGGTGACGGCCCGGCAGCTGGCGGACACCGCCGCCTGGTTTGCCCAGAAGGTGAATGAGACCGCCCCGACCGTGCCGCGGGATGCCGCCGGCCGCTTGGCGGTGGAGAAGCGGGACATCCTACACAACACCCAGGGGCTGTACGAGGGCGTGACCCAGGAGTATCCCCTCCTGGCCGGGCCGGAGCGCCGGGCCAAGCCCGCGGTGTATTCGCTGGTGATGAGCGCCGCAAACTTTACTGGGTACATCTTTCCGCCGCTGGGGGAGAGCACCCTGAACGTGGACTGCCCGGCGGTGTTCCTGCCGGTGACCATCGCCCACGAGTTTGCCCACCAGCGGGGCGTGGCGGCCGAGCAGGAGGCCAACTTTGTGGGCATTGCCGCCTGTGTGGACAGCGACAAGCCCGAGTATGTGTATTCCGGGTATCTGTTCGGCTACCTGCATCTGGCCAACGCCCTGTATGAGGCCGACCAGGATCTGTGGAGCCAGACCGGCCAGCTGCTGTGCAGCCAGGCCATTGCGGATTTTGAGGACAACAACGCCTATTGGGCCAGGTTTGACGGCCTGACCGCCAAGGTGATGACCACCACCTACGAGGGCTTTCTGCAGAGCTATGGGCAGGATCTGGGCATGAGAAGCTATGGGGCCTGTGTGGATCTGCTGGTGGCCCGCTACTGCCCGCAGTAAGCGGGAAAAACACCCGTTTGTGCAAACGCCGGCCCCCTAAGCGCGCACAAACCGACAAAAAACAGAACGAAAGCGCAGATTTCACAAAAACAGTGGAACCTGCGCTGCTTTTTTACCCATTCGGGCTTGTAAGCGGAAAACGTGCATGGTATACTTATAAAAGTATACCCCACAATTTTGGATGAGGAGAAACCGACGCCCGGCCCCGGCTGTCTGCCGCAGAGGGGGCCTGTGCTGCCGCAGGGGCGTTTGGAGAGGAAACAATGAAGCGCGAAGATTTATCCAGGCTGTTCAGCACCAAAAAGCTGAACGGGGTGCCCACCTACAAAATTCTGGTCAGTGCCGTGGTGGTGCTGGCCCTGGTGGCAACCATGGGGGTCACACTGGCGGCGGGGGCGCTCACCCCGGCCCCCACGGCCACCCCTGCACCCACCGAGACCCCGGCCCCCACGGCGGAGCCGACCCCGGAACCCACCGCCGAGCCCATCCCGGTGAAGCTGGAGGCCACCGCCGTGCAGCAGAACCTGGGCGTGGAGGTGCAGAACGAAGAGGGCGAACCCCTTGTGGGGGTGCCGTTCGTTCTCACCGTGACCGATGAGAAGCAGAACACCCAGACCTACGATGTGGACACCGAAACCGGCACCATTCTGGTGGAAAAGGTGGAGCCGGGCGACTACACCGTGGGCATGGAAGCGCTGGAGGGTTACGCCGCCGCCGAGCCGGTGACCATCACAGTGAAGGCCAAGGTGGTGTACAAAGCCGACACGGCGGCCGTGAAGGAAAAGATCGTGCAGGCCAGCCAGGTGGTAGAATCCAAAGAGGACAGCAGCTTCGGCAACACCACGCCGGTGAAGGAGGAGCTGACCAACACCGCCGAGGCGGTGGAGAGCAGCAAAACGGCCATCACGGCGGACCGTGCCCTGTACATCGGCGCAAAACTGCAGGACGGCTACATGGTGCTGACCGACGGAACCGTCACCGATTACCAGCCGGTTTACGCCACCGTGCTGGAGCATCAGGCCATTGTGGGCGCAAAGCGGGTGCCCCGCGCCACGGCGGTGCCTACCCAGGCCCCCACAGCGGAGCCGACGGCGGCCCCCACCGAAGCACCGACCGCCGAGCCCACCGCCGAGCCCACGGCGGAACCCACGGCTGAGCCGACCGCGGAACCGGAGAACCTGCCCAGTGCCTCGCCGGAGGCTTCGCCCGAGGCGATCGAGGGCGTGAAAACGCAGGTGTACAGCATGACGGTGCAGCCCCTTGCCGCACTGGCCCGTGCCATGAACAGCACCGAGAACTGGCCGGATGAGATCACCCTGTACGATGCATCTACCTATACCACCCAGAACGCCGACAAGTACGCCTTTGACCTGACCAGCACCACCGTGAGCGTGGAAACCGGCGAGTACCTGTACACCGGCTGGACGGAGATCAACGGGTACAGCTACTACTACACCAAGGACCACAAGGCCCTCACCGGCAGCCAGGTGATCGACGGCGTGATGTATGAATTTGACGAGAACGGCGCACTGAAGCGCAACAGCCGCGGCGTGGACGTCTCCAAATATCAGGGCACCATCGACTGGAACAAGGTCAAGGCCTCCGGCATTGACTTTGCCATCATCCGCGTGGGCTACCGCGGCTACGGCAGCGGTGCGCTGGTGGAGGATTCCGCCTTCCGCGCCAACATCAAGGGGGCCACGGCGGCCGGCCTGCGGGTGGGCCTGTACTTCTACAGCCAGGCCATTGACGAGGCCGAGGCCGTGGAAGAGGCCAGCATGGTGCTCAGCCTGTGCCGGGGCTACAACATCAGCTACCCCATCTTCTTCGATACGGAAAAGGTGGCGGGCGACACCGGCCGGGCCGACAACATCAGCAAGGCCGAGCGCACCGCCTGCGCCGTGGCCTTCTGCGAGACCATCCGCAACGCGGGCTATCAGGCGGGTGTGTACAGCTACGCCAGCTGGTTCTACAATCAGCTGAACCTTGCCAACCTGGGCAAGTATAAGATCTGGATCGCCCAGTATCGGGACACCCTCAGCTTCAACAGCCGGTATGACATCTGGCAGTACAGCAGCAAGGGCAGCGTGCCCGGCATCCCGAAGGCTGTGGACATGAACATCGGGTATTGATCTCCGCCTCAGGCCCAATAAAAGCATAAATAAGAGCGCCGCACGGTGCTGCCCTTTGGGGCAGGCCGTGCGGCGTTTTTTGATGGCTTCAATCTCATAAAATGGAAGGCCCATGGTTTTGCAGGCCCGGGTTCGGAGCGCCGGAGATGCGGCGCAGAGGCTTCTCAGCAAAAAAGTTACTTGCTGCACACCCGATAGCGCTGGGGCTGGCGGGCGGAACCGGCGGCCACGGGCTTTGCCTCCAGATAGGCGGTGTAGGCGGCTTTCACCTCGGCAAAGCGGCTGCGGGGCACCGGAATCACCAGCTTTTCGGCCCGAAGCGACAGGCCCTCGGGGGCAAGGCCGGTGATCTCTTCCATGTTCACCACAAAGGATTTGTGGGGCTGCAAAAAGCGGTGGTCCTGCAAAAGCGGGGCCAGCGCCCGGGCAAAGGGCACCCGGATGTTCCGGCTGCGGATCAGCTCCTGCCCGGTGGTGTGAATTTCCAGCACATGACCCACGCATTCCACATAGCGCACCTCGCCGGGCTGCATCAAGCGAAGGCCGGCCGGGGTGTTCACCCGAAGGCCGGGGCCTTCCCGCCCGGCCCCAAGGCGGGCGGCGATGCCCAGGGCGTGGTAGAGCAGCGGCTGCTCCAGCGGGCGCACCAGATATTGCAGCGCCCCGGCGCGGTAGGCCTCCATGGCGCGCTCCGGCCCGTCGGCCAGAAACACCACCGGGATGCGGTAGCCCTGCTGATGAATCAGATGGGCCAGATCAATGCCGTCCATGTCCGGCAGGGAGAGCTGAATGAAAATCAGGTCAAAACAGCCGCGCTTCAGCCCGGCCAGCAGCTGCTCGGCCGAATGGAAATGGGTCATGGCCGGGGCCAGTTCCCTGGGGTGGGGCGAGTAGGCCTGCAGCAGTTCCAGCAGCTCCTGGTCCTGCTGCGAAATCCCGCAAAGTGCAATATGCAGCATCGAAACGGCCCCCTTTCCCTGTGTATTTCGGATGCATTCCGGCAAAGAACGGCCCATTTCGGCCAGGAAGGGTCTTTGCGTTGAAAAGTATCCGAAAAGTTAAAAATAAAACGAATTGCTATTGTTTTTTAAGTTTATCAGGTCAGAGGTACTGTGTCAAGATGGCAAGAAAAACACAAATATCGAGTGATTTGTCTAAATTGTCGATGCATCGAAAAGTATGGCGGGAGGAGAGCTCTGCAAAAAGGAAAATTTTTGGTCTGGTAAAAAAGAAACAATTGCGGTGGGCGCAAGGTTGCCGGTGATGCACAGAATGCATAATGCGCGCCGCAAAAAGGAATGAGAAGAATGCCGAAGGGCACACAGCAAAAAATAAAAGGGGCAGGCGCGGCCCAACGCCGCAGCCTGCCTCTTTGAAAAACGGGTCAGTTGAATTTGTAGATCTTCTGCACGCCCCGGTACAAAAGCACCGTCAAGTGATTGCCCAGGCCGCCGGGCAGGTTGGTGAAGGCGCTCACCGAGAACAGCTTCATGCGGCGGTACAGCCGCGGGTCGCCCTCGTTCAGCTCCTTCCACAGCTGGGCCTTCTTCTCCAGCGATTCCGGCGTGCCGCTGATGGTGAGGAACACCGAGGAGATGGCCACCATCATGGAGAGGTAGTTCAGCATGTACGAGGCCAGGTTCTTCTGGCGCTCGGGCAGGTCGTAGGGGCTGGGGCAGGCCAGCATGATGCGGGTCACCCGCAGCTGCTGATCCACCCGGCGCACCATCACCTGCTCGTTGACCGACTGGTCCGCCCGGCCGATGAAGTAGCGGTACAGGTCCAAATCCATATAATACAGGGTTTTGACCGAGGGCAGCGGCTGGTAGACAAAGATGTTGTCCACATAGAAGGTGTGCTTGGGCAACACCAGGCCGCAGTCCCGCAGAAGCTGGCTGCGGTAGATCACCGAGTGCATCAGCAGGTTCTGGGAGGGCAGGAACTTGTGGATCTCCTCCCAGGTGAACACCTTGCCCACCGGGAACACGTTCCGGTAATTGACGGTGTGGCTGGTGTTGTCCTCCACGTGCTCGTACACATAATTGCACACCACCATGTCCACCGGGTTTTCGGCGAAGGTGCGCAGCTGGTCCATCACCTTGTGCAGGCTGGGCACATCCAGCCAGTCGTCCGAGTCCACCACCTTGTAGTACAGGCCGGTGGCGTGGGCCAGGCCCTGGTTCACGCCCTCGCCGTGGCCGCCGTTGGGCTGGTGAATGACCCGCACCACATCGGGGTACTGTTCGGCATACCGGTCGGCAATGGCGGGGGTGTCATCGGTGGAGCCGTCGTCCACCAGGATGATCTCGGCCTCATCGCCGGCCTCCAAGAGGGTTTTGATGCAGCGGTCCATATAGGCGGCCGAGTTGTAGCAGGGCACCGCGAACGTGATCAGTTTCAAGTATATTCCTCCAATTTCCTTTGTTCAGGAAGTGATGATGCAGGGGAAAATCAGCCATACCGGTGCAGGTGCGGGGCCTGCAAGCAAAAGGCCGATAAGATGCAACCATTATAACATATCCCGCAACAAATATCGAGAGGAAAGGCGACGTTTGCGGAAAAATGGTGGAGAATCTTGCGGGTTTGGCGGATGTGTGAGAAATTCCCCGGATTCTTTGTGCAGGATACAGAGGGGTCGCCCGGGCAGAGCGGCCGGGGGCAGGGGCTTGTGGACAATCCCCGCCCCGAATGTGTATAATGTGTATAAGAAAAACCAAAGGCGGCGGGAAAGGCAGCCCGCCGTGCCGAGGTTGTGTGTGAAAGGAGCGACCCGATGATGTATCGCAAATGGGTCAAACGCCTGTTGGACATTCTGCTCTCCGGCGCAGCGCTGGTGGTGCTGTGCATTCCCATGGGGGTGATCGCCCTGTGGATCAAGCTGGATTCCCCCGGCCCGGTGCTGTTCCGGCAGAAGCGGGTGGGCAAAAACAAGGTGCTGTTCGACATTCTGAAGTTCCGCACCATGCGCACGGATACCCCCCACGATATGCCCACCCATATGCTGAAGAACCCCGACGCCTTCATCACCAAGAGCGGGCACTTCCTGCGGAAAACCAGCCTGGATGAGCTGCCCCAGCTGTGGAACATCTTTGTGGGGCAGATGAGCGTGATTGGCCCCCGGCCTGCCCTGTGGAACCAGTACGACCTGATTGAGGAGCGGGACAAATACGGGGCCAACGACGTGACCCCGGGCCTGACCGGTTGGGCCCAGGTGAACGGCCGGGACGAGCTGGAGATCCCGGTCAAGGCCCGGCTGGACGGCGAGTATGTGCAGCATCTGGGCTTTGCCATGGACCTGAAATGCTTTTTGCGCACCATCACCAGCGTGCTGGGCCACGAGGGCGTGGTGGAGGGCGGAACCGGCGCGCTGCATGAGGCCGAACAGCAGAAAACCCAGACAAAATAACAAGAAGCAAAATGGGCAAAAATGTAGTTCCAACGAAAAATATGCCGAATTTGGCAAAAAAATAGAAGGCGAGGCTCCAGCGGAAAAGCCGCGTGAAAGAGCCTTGTAAAATTTTGCCCGAAACATTTGATTTCTTGTTATTGCCATGCTATAATCAGGCTGAAAAATGGCCGGTGAGGTCTACATTCTTTGGAAAGGAGGGAACAGTGCAATGGAAAAAACGACACACTGGATGCGCCTTCTGGGCGTGTTTCTGGCACTGGTCGTGTTTGTTGGCATGGGCTGCACGGCACTGTTCCTGGAAGAGGATGCCATCACCGCGCCGCAGCAGGCGGTTCAGGTGCAGGCGGCGGCCAGCCGCGGCGGCGTGCACCCTGCACGCAGCGTTCTGCATGACAGCCAGGGCGTGACCCCTGCCGCACAGGATGCCGCCATCCAGTCCGGAAACGGGCTGACGGTTGCGCACGACAACACCCGCCTGGCGCAGCGCCAGACGTCGTTTTTGGCCGAGGCCCAGCGGGGTCAGGGGCGGATAGACCGCGCCCGTGAGCTGAAAGCGGCCGCCATTCGCGTCAATCGCCGCCTTTGCGGCTGTTTGTATCATACCAGACTTTCTGATCCCCCCGGCTGAACCGGCGGATCGACAAAAGGCCCCGGCGGCACAAAGCTGCCCGGGCCTCAGGGGCGAACTGTACCCTTTGCCTGCTGTGCGGGCGGGGTACGGTGCGGCCCCGGCTTTGTTGCCCTTGTTTTTCAGGGGGGCAGGGCCGGTCGTTTCGTTGAGTTGACCGGGGGATTGCTGTACCCTTTTGCACGGTTTTGCGCCGGGCAGTGGGCCATTCCCCAAAGAGAAGAGAACTGCCCGGCAGCGGCTGCGGACATGCACGCCCGGCCTGCGGCGGGACAGGGGAGGTTTGGATATGACCCGTATCATGATTGTAAGTGCCAACGGCAGTGAAGCCAAGGCATTGTTTTATCTTTTGCAGCGTGCAGGCCTGGGCGCCGTTGACCTGAGCATCTGCCCCGGCGAACATCTGGCACGCCACGCGGCCGAAAAAGGGGCCGGTGTGATTCTGGCCGAGACGGATGCCCTGGGGGATGAGCCGGAACAGACGCTGGATGAGCTGTTCCAGGTGCTGCCGGACTGCCAGGTGGTGCTGTATTCCGGCAACACGGTGCAGATGGATGCTCTGCGTGCCCTGAAGCGAGACAACGTGCAGATGCTGATGCGACCCCTGCGCAAAACGCAGATTCAGCGTGCGGTGGCCCGTGCACTGGAGCAGGCGGGCCATGGCCCCCGGCAGGCCCGGTGTGAGCAGCTTCTGCGCATGATGACCCAGCGCACCCTGGATGACCTGCTGGAGGGCCGCACGGAAGAGGCCTGCAAGAGCCTGAACGCGCTGGATCTGGAGCAGGAGAGCGGTGCCGTGTATCTGGCCTGGCTGAGCGAGCCGCTTGCCCCGCGGGAGAGCGAGGGCCTTGCGGCAGAGCTGCGGGGCCGCCTGCTGGGCGTGGGCTGTACGGCGCTGCTGCGGGTGAGCGGCGGCAGCCTGGCGGCGGTGGGCTTTGCCCCGGCCGACCAGCAGGCCACGGTGATGGGCACGCTGGAAACGGCCCTGAAGCGCTACTGCTTTGAGCATGAGCGGAAGCACCAGCTGAGCAGCGCCCCCTTCGACAGCTTGGAAGAGCTGCCCGAGGCTCTGCAGCAGGCGGCCGCCGGGCTTGGCCCCCGCGTGGGCTGGGCCGAGCCGCTGCTGAAGCCGGAGCGGCCGGTGCTGCCGGTTCGGGTGGAGCGGGTGCGCCAGTACATACAGGAGCATTTCTGCGAGGAGATCAGCCTGGAAAGCATTGCCGCCGCCTGCGGAATGAGCAAGTATTACCTGTGCCATGTGTTCAAGGAGAACATGGGCGTGTCGGTGTTCAATTACCTCATCTGGCTGCGTATGGAGGAGGCCCGCCGCCTGCTGGCCACCACCACCCTGAAGGTGTCCCAGGTGGGCAGCCGGGTGGGCTACGCCGACCCCAACTATTTCATCACGGCCTTTAAAAAGCAGGAGGGCGTCACGCCCACCGAATATCGGGCCGGGCAGACCGTGCGCTGCCTGAGCGCAGAATAACGCGGCGCTTTGGCTGCCGGGCCGCGCCGCCGATCTCTCGGAGCGGCGGCCTGCACCCCCCTGCCGGGTGCGGACGGGCCGGGGCCGACCGGCTTTTCCCGGCTTTTCCGGCAAGGGGGCCGTTGCCTGACAGCGGGAGCCGCTTTGGACAAAAACGTTAAGTTCCGATGACATTCCCAAACGTGCAGTTCCAATCGTTTTAAGAGAGCCATCTGGCTCGGAACCCGTCAAAGAGGTTCTGGGCCGGATGGCTTATTTTGCGTGAATATGGGTAGACAAACGCAAACTGCCACGATATAATGTGGCTGTTACGCGCGATACAGAAGCGAAGAAACAGCGGCCCACAGCGGGCCGCATGGGGGATTGCAGAACAGGAGGATGCAGCGATGAATACACCGGCACAAGTGGCGGAAAATTATCTGAGCACCGGGAAGGCGAAGGTGAGTCTTCCCTTTGGGCGAATGTTGGCGCTGGCCATTCTGGCGGGCATTTACATTGCGCTGGCGGGCGTTGGGGCCAGCTGCGCCGCCGTGACCGTGGAAAGCGCTTCGTTGGCCAAACTGGTGAGCGGCTGCCTGTTCCCGGCCGGGCTGACCATGGTATTGCTGGCGGGCAGCGAGCTGTTCACCGGCAACTGCCTGCTGGTGATGCCGCTGGCCCAAAAGACCATTACCCCGGCGCAGATGCTGCGCAGCTGGGTGGTGGTTTATCTGGGCAATTTCATCGGGGCGATGGCGGTGGCGTGGGTCGCCAGCGCCAGCCACACCTTCACCCTGTTTGGTGACTGGTTTGCCATCAGCGTGGTGAGCACGGCTGCCGCCAAGTGCAGCCTGAGCTTTGCCGACGGGCTGCTGCGGGGCATTCTGTGCAACCTGCTGGTCTGCCTGGCGGTGTGGATCAGCTTTGCGGCCAAGAGCGTGGGCGGAAAGATCGCGGGGCTGTATCTGCCCATTTTGCTGTTTGTGCTGTGCGGATATGAGCACTGTGTGGCCAATATGTATTACATTCCGGCGGGCATTTTTACCTTGGCTGACCCGGCCTATGCCGAAGCGCTGGCGGGCCTGAACGCAAGCGCCGTCACCTGGGCGGGGCTGGCGTCCAACCTGATTCCGGTGACCCTGGGCAACATTCTGGGCGGCGCCGGGCTGGGGCTGGCCTACTGGTACATTTATTTGAAAAAGCCCAAGGCGTGAAAAATACGGGAAATCGGGCCGAGAAAAAGGCGCATCCGTGCTGTGGAGAAAGCAGACGGGTGCGCCTTTTTTCTGTGGGATAAGCTTTCTGCTGCGAGGTTTGGCTTCCCCTCTAGGGAAAGCTGTCGGCGGCAGCCGACTGATGAGGTGGCACATTGCCTGCCGCGGCTGGGTTATTGCAGTGACGGCGGGCGGCGGTTTGATTTTGCGGTTTGGTGTTGACGGTGCTGGATAGGGTAGTGCGTGTTCCCTCTGCCATCAAGTCTTGCGGTGATGTGCGCCCCACCTCAGCCGCCTCACTGCGCTCGGCACCTTCCCCTCGAGTGGAAGGCTTTGCCGCAACGGCGTACAGGCCGCTGTTTTGCACAGCATTCCGCAGAGAATTTCGTGTGTTCCTACAATTGACAGAACACTCTACGGCGTGTACACTAAAACTAAACTACAAGTTGTAGAGCAACTCGCCCGCCTGCCCACTCAAACCCTTCTCTCGCCCCCAACCTCACCTGAAAATTCTGAATTCCTCATTTCTAACTCCTAATTCCTCCCTCAAAAGAAAGGAGCCTCCCCATGCCGGATTACCACCTTGCTGAAGCCGAAAAAAAGTTTGCCCAGCTGATCTGGGAGCACGAGCCGCTGCCCTCCCGCCGTCTGGTGGAGCTGGCGGCGCAGGAGCTGGGCTGGAAGAGCACCACCACCTACACCGTCCTGCGCCGCCTGTGTGACCGGGGGCTGTTTCAGAACGAAAAGTCTCAGGTGACCAGCCTGGTCAGCCGGGAGGAGTTTCGCCGCCAGCAAAGCCGGAGCTTTGTGCAGGAGGCCTTTGGCGGCTCGCTGCCCGGCTTCCTCACGGCGTTTATGGGCGGGCGCAAGCTCACGCAGGCCCAGGCCGAGGAACTGCGGGACCTGATCGACCATTATGAGGAGGAGTAAGCCGTGGAAGAACGTCTGCTTTCGCTGTTTGTCTCAATGCTCAACCTGGGGCTGGCCGGGGGCCTGGCGGCGCTGCTGGTGCTGCCGGTTCGTCTGGCGCTGAGCCGGGCACCCAAGCGGTACAGCTGCTGGCTGTGGGCGGCGGTGTTTTTCCGGTTTGCCTGCCCCTTTGTGCCCCAAAGCCCGCTGGCGCTGGTGGCCGTGCGCCGGCAGGCCATCGTGACCGAACTTCAATACCAGGCGGTGCCCCACATTGACACGGGCCTTGCCCCGCTGGACGGCGCGGTCAACCGTCTGCTGCCGGCGGCCACCCCGACGACCAGCGCCAACCCGGTGCAGCTGGCGCTGCTGATCGGGGCGCGGGTCTGGGCAGTGGGCGCGGTGCTGCTGCTGGCCTGGACGGTGCTCTCAGCGCTGGCGCTGGCCCTGCGGCTGCGGGCGGCCACCCAGACGGAGCCGGGTGTATATGAGGTGCCCGGGCTGGAGACTCCCTTCGTCCTGGGGCTGGTGCGGCCGCGCATCTACCTGCCCGAAGGGCTGAATGGGGAGGAACGGGCCTGCATTCTGGCCCACGAGCGGGCGCACATCCGCCGCGGCCACCCGCTGGCCAAGGCGGCGGCCTGGGCGATCGCCTGCCTGCACTGGATGAACCCGCTGGTGTGGCTGGCCTACTGGCTGCTGGGGCGGGATCTGGAAATGGCCTGCGACGAACAGGCGCTGGCCGACCTGGGCGGCGGGCAGAAAAAAGTGTATGCCGCTGCCCTGCTGAATCAGGCGGTGGGCCGCCGGGTCGGGGTGCCTCTGGCGTTTGGGGAAGGGAACGTGAAGGGGCGCATTCATCGGGTGCTGGCCTGGCACAGCCTTCCCCACGGGGCGGCGGTTTTGCTGGCGGTGCTGACGCTGGCCGTGGGGGCTGGGCTGCTGTTTGCCCGCCCGCAGGAAGCGGCCGATGCACAAACCGGCTGGCCCGTGACCGAGGTGACCATGGCCCTGCCCGCAGGCCGCCCGGCCGGCACCCTGCCGTTGGCCCTGCCCGAGGGCTGGCAGGTGGGGGAGGACGGCGTGATCACCACGGCGGACGGAACCGGCGTGGGCGCGGTGATGCTGGGCATGACCATGGATCTGCCGGAGGACCTGCCCCGGGAGGACTACTACAAGGCGGCCATGGCCGAACTGCGGCTGAGCAGCGTGATGACGCTGGAGGACTACACGCCGGTTTCCAGCGGGGACAGCTGGGAGAAGGCCACCGCCGTGTTCGGTATCAGCGATTATGTGCTGAGCGACGGATACGCCTCCAACGCAGAGGCCCCGCTGCGGGAGCACCCGGCCGTGACGGAGTTTGACTGGGAACAGGGCATCTATGCGCTGGTCTGGTTTGACCCGGACTGCTTTGCGGGCCTGGGCCTGACGGACGCGCAGGCCATGGAGCAGGTGGCGCAGGGGCTGGGCGCCCTGCGCACGGCCCAATAAAACACAAAAAAGGCACCCCCGCCGCTGCATGGTGCAGCGGGCGGGGGTGCCTTTTTGCTTTGTTTCAGGGAAGCATCACCTGCGAATTTACCGCAGAGCCAGCTGCCCGTCCTTCAGATCCACCGTGATGGTGCTTCCGGCGGGGCGATCGCCGCGGATCAGCTCCTTGGCGATGAGGGTCTCCACCCGGCTCTGGATGAACCGCTTCAGGGGACGAGCGCCGTAGATGGGGTCGTAACCCTGGTCGATGATGTAGTCACGGGCTGCATCGGTGACGGTCAGGCCCACCTGTTTGTCGGCCAGGCGCTGACGCAGGTCGTCCAGCAGCAGCTCCACAATGCCGCCGATCTCGCCTTTGGTCAGGCTCTTGTAGTACACGATCTCGTCCAGACGGTTCAGGAACTCGGGGCGGAACTTGGTCTTGAGCAGAGCGTCCACCTGATCCCGGGCTTCCTGGCTCAGCTCATTGCTGCCCTTGGCCCGGCTTTCCTCCAGGTCGTTCAGGATGATATCGCTGCCCAGGTTGGAGGTCAGGATGATGATGGTGTTCTTGAAGTCCACCGTGCGGCCCTGGCTGTCGGTGATCCGGCCGTCGTCCAGCACCTGAAGCAGGATGTTGAACACATCCGGATGGGCCTTTTCCACCTCATCGAACAGCACCACGCTGTAAGGATGACGGCGCACGGCCTCGGTCAGCTGGCCGCCTTCCTCGTAGCCCACGTATCCCGGAGGGGCGCCGATCAGGCGGCTGACGCTGAACTTCTCCATATATTCGGTCATGTCGATGCGGATCAGGTTCTTCTCATCGTCGAACAGGCATTGGGCCAGCGCTTTGGCCAGCTCGGTTTTGCCCACGCCGGTGGGGCCAAGGAACAGGAAGCTGCCGATGGGCCGGTTGGGGTTGGCAATGCCGGCGCGGCTGCGCAGAATGGCGTCGCTCACCTTGCGGACGGCCTCGTCCTGGCCGATGACCCGCTTGTGCAGGATGTCCTCCAGGCCAAGCAGCTTTTCGCGCTCGCCCTCCACCAGCTTCTCCACGGGAATGCCGGTCCAGCGGGCCACGATGCGGGCAATCTCTTCCTCGGTCACCCGGTCACGCAGCAGGTTGTCCTGGCTGTTCTGGGCGGCTTCGGCCAGCTTTTCCTGTTCGGCCAGTTCTTTTTGCAGCTGAGGCAGCTTGCTGTATTGCAGCTCGCCGGCCTTGGCGTAATCGCCGTTGCGGGTGGCCTGGTCGATCTGGGCCTTGATCTGCTCCAACTGGGCGCGCAGATCCTGAACCTTGCCGATGGAGTTCTTTTCGTTCTCCCATTTGGCCTTCATGGTGTTGAACTTGTCGCGCATTTCGGCCAGCTCCTTCTGAAGGGCGGCCAGCCGGTCTTTCGACAGCTGATCCTCTTCCTTCTTCAGGGCAGTCTCTTCGATTTCCCGCTGCATGATGTCCCGGCGCAGGTCATCCAGCTCAGCGGGCATGGAGTCCAGCTCGGTTTTTACCATGGCGCAGGCCTCATCCACCAGGTCGATGGCCTTATCCGGCAGGAAACGGTCGGTGATGTAGCGGTTGGAGAGGGTGGCGGCGGCGATGAGGGCATTGTCCTGAATCTTCACGCCGTGGAACACCTCGTACCGCTCCTTCAGGCCGCGCAGAATGGAGATGGTGTCCTCCACCGTAGGCTCATCCACCTGCACCGGCTGGAACCGGCGCTCCAGAGCGGGGTCCTTCTCGATGTACTGGCGGTATTCGTCCAGCGTGGTGGCGCCGATGCAGTGCAGCTCGCCCCGGGCCAGCATGGGCTTCAGCAGGTTGCCGGCATCCATGGCACCATCGGTTTTGCCGGCGCCCACAATGGTGTGCAGTTCATCAATGAAGAGGATGATCTGGCCTTCGCTCTTCTTGACCTCATTCAGAACGCTCTTCAAACGCTCTTCAAATTCGCCCCGGTACTTGGCACCGGCCACCAGGGCGCCCATATCCAGGCTGAACACCTTGCGGTCCTTCAGGTTGTCGGGCACATCGCCCCGCACGATCCGCTGGGCAAGGCCCTCGGCGATGGCGGTTTTGCCCACGCCGGGCTCACCGATCAGGCAGGGGTTGTTCTTGCGCTTCCGGCTCAGAATGCGGATGACGTTCCGAATCTCCTGGTCACGGCCGATCACCGGGTCCAGCTTGTTCTGCTTGGCCAGGCTTACCAGCTCCTGACCGTACTTCTCCAGCACGTCGTAGGTGTCTTCGGGGTGGTCGCTGGTCACCCGCTGGTTGCCCCGCAGGGCGGCCAGCTGGTTCAGGAAGTTGTTCTTGTCGATGGAGAAGGCCCGGAACAGGTCGCCGGCCGCCCGGTTGGGGGCTTCCAGAATGCCCAGGAACACATGCTCCACACTGACGTATTCATCCTTCATGGCAGCGGCCTGCTTTTGGGCAGCATTCAGGGCCTTGTCGGTATCCTGGCTGATGTAGACCTTATCCGGGTCGCGGCCGGTGCCGCTTACGTGGGGCAGCTGCTCCACCTTTTCCTGGGCGGCCACGGCGAAGGCCGAAGGCTCCACGCCCATGCGCTTCAGCAGCTGGGGGATAAAGCCGTTTTCCTGGCTAGCCAAAGCCGCCAGCAGATGCTCCGGCTCCAGTGCCTGGTTTTGATGTTCAATGGCAAGGCTCTGGGCGCTTTGCAGAGCCTCCATGGTTTTCTGTGTGAATTGGTTGGTGTTCATAAACAACAGCCCTCCTTGTTTGCGGGCCTTTGCGCCCCGCCGTCCTTGCCGCCTGCAGGCAACTGACTTGCATGGCGGTTAGCAGTCGAAACTTGAAAGCGCTTAAAAGTGGCTGCACCGGATCGTCTCTGCCCGTCTGGCCTGGCGTCTGCCTGACCCTCCGGCGTTTTGCTCTTATTTTAGCACTCTGCCTGTTCGACTGCTAATAATATAAACCTACCCAACTGGTTTGTCAAGGGGGCGGCCGAAAATTCTCAGATTGTTCACAAACCACCCCCGGCGGGCTGCCAGAAGGCGCAGGGAACGGTGATTTTGATCGTGCAGGTTTTCTTGACAGAACATACGGCGGAAAGGTATCATAAAATTGTAATATTTTCTACTTATATAAAAAGGAGGCTGCCGTCCCTTGCTGACCAATGCGCCCGCCGAAAAGCACCCCTGCCTTCGCTGCCTGCTTCTGGCCTTTTGCTGTGCCCTGCTCAGTTTTCTGCCCCTGCTTTTGCAGGACGGCGGGAAGCTGCTGTTCATGTCCGACTATCTGGAGCAGCAGATCCCCTTCGGTATGTACATCAACGAGTCGGTCAAAAGCGGTCAGGTGTACTGGAGTTGGGGAATGGACCTGGGCACCAACTTCATCGGGGCCTTTTCCTTTTATCTGCTGGGCAGCCCGTTTTTCTGGCTGTCCATGCCGTTTCCTTCCTCCTGGTATATCTACATCGCCGGGGTCATCTACCTTATAAAGTATATGGTGGCCGCCCTCACGGCGTTTTTGTGGCTGCGGCGGCAGGTGAACGGGGAGAATGCCGCCCTCATCGGCGCACTGCTGTATGCCTTCAGCGGGTTTCAGTCTCTGAACCTGATTTTCTCCCACTTCCACGATGTGGTGGCGCTGTTCCCGCTGTTGCTGCTGGCGGTGGACCTGTGGGTGCAGGAGGGTCGCCGCTGGCCGCTGGCTCTGTCAGCCTGTGTCAACCTGCTGACCAACTACGTGTTCTTTGTGGGCGAAGTCGTGTTTCTGGCAGTGTACTATCTGGTGCGCTGGCTCATCCCAGACGTGCGCCGGGGGCTGCGCCGCCTGCCGGGCTGTGCGGCGCTGGGGGCCTTGGGCGTGACCATGGGGGCGGTGCTGTTTGTGCCGTCGGTGTTGTTCCTGCTCAGCAACCCGCGCACCCAGCAGCACGGCGTCTCGCTGCTGTTCTCAAAAGAAGAATTGCTGTATCTGGTGCGCAGTATGCTGCTTCCGGCCTCCAGTATGCACAGCCCGGATGTGCTGATGGAAAACCATTGGGCTTCCTGCGCGCTGTGGCTGCCTATGGGCGGGCTGGTTCTGGCGGTGATCTACTGCTTCGGGGCCAAAAAGGGCGACTGGCTGCGGCGGCTGTTCCTTTTGTGCCTGCTGGCCACCCTTTCGCCGGCGCTGAACGGTGCATTTTTGCTGTGGACTCAGAGCGGTTACCGGCGCTGGTTCTATATGCTGCTGCTGCTCGCCGCGCTGGCGGCGGCCCGGGTGCTGGATGTCCCGGAAGCGTATTCGGTACGCCGGGGGCTGTGGATCGGGCTGGCGGTCACGGCCGCGTTTCAGGTGGGAATGCTGCTTTTGCCGGATGCGGTGCAGCGGCCCGGCCTGTTTGCCTGGAACTGCTTTGTGGCGGACGCCGCCCTTCTGGCGCTGCTGTGGGCGCTGCCCGGCGGCAGGCGGGTGCGCGGGCGGGCAGCGCTGGCCTTCACCATGGCGTTCTGCGTGCTCTCCACGGGAACCTGCGCCCGGCTGTACCACGATGACCGCCGGACCGACGGCACCCGCTATGCGGCTCAGCTTAAGGCGGCCAGCCAGCTGACGGTGCCGGAGGGCAACCGAGTGCGGCCGACGGAAAACCGGCAGGCGCTGCCGGGAATGCTGATGAACGCCAACACCTTCTGCAGCACGGTGAACGGCGGGATTTTTGAGCTGAATGAGCTGCTGAGCACCCCGCGCGTGGTGCAGAGCGAGCTTTCCGGCGAGGGGCGGGCGGAATTGCTCAGCGCCGGGTACACCGTGCAGGAACAGCCCTGGGAGGGCAGCAGCCCCAAGAGCGAAGGCCATGCCGACGGGGCGGATTATTACGTTTATCACGACAAGATCACCCCGCCCATCGGGTTTGCCTACCATACCTATATGACGCAGAGCCAGTGGCAGCAGATCGCCCCGGAGCTTCGGTGCCTGGCCATGCTGCGCACCCTGGTGGTGCGGGACGAAGATGTGCCGCAGGTGGAGGGGGTGCTTCGCCCCTACGACCCGCAGCAGGACGGGGAGTACCTGCCGGAAAACAAGGAGGACCTGGTGGCCCTTCGGCGGGAAGAGGCGTCCGAGACCTTCACCCGGGATGAGCGGGGCTTCTGCTCCGAGCTTACCTGCGCGCAGGCGGGGTACGGCTTCTACAGCTTCTCCTACGATGCAGGCTGGAGCGCCACGGTGAACGGCGAGCCGGTGGAGATTCTGAACATCTGCGGCCTGATGGCGGTGCCCCTGCAGGCCGGAGAAAACCGGGTGGAATTCCGCTACACCCCGCCCGGCCTGAGGCTGGGCCTGGCCCTGACCAGGGCCGGCTGGGCGGGGTTTGCTGTGCAGACGGTGCAGGAGGTGCTGCAGGCGCGCCGCAAACGCCGGAAGGCCCGGGGCAGCGCCGGAGAAGAACCGGCGGCGGAAGAAATCGGCGGAAGAAACCGCCCGCAGGCCCAACCTTGCCCTTGACCCCGGCCGTACAAAAACGTATGATAGTAGAAGTGCTTTTGGAACCGTGCAGTTGAGGCACGGAAGAAAACCCCGCCGCGGTCCGGTGTGTGTATCCCGGCAGAATGCCGGAGCGGCAGCCCCGGCGGGCAGAAAAGGAGAATGGATTTATGAAGCAGGATACCATCTGCGTGCAGGGCGGCTATACCCCCGGCAACGGCGAACCCCGCCAGGTGCCCATCATTCAGAGCACCACTTTCAAGTACGCCACCAGTGAGGACATGGGCAAGCTGTTTGACCTGGAAGCTGACGGCTATTTCTACAGCCGCCTGCAGAACCCCACCAACGACATTGTGGCCAAGAAGATCTGCGAGCTGGAGGGCGGCACCGCCGCCATGCTGACCTCTTCCGGTCAGGCGGCCACCTTCTATGCCATCTTCAACATCGCCTCCTGCGGCGACCATGTGGTGTCCAGCGCCAGCATCTACGGCGGCAGCTACAACCTGTTTGCCGTCACCATGAAGCGCATGGGCATTGAGTTCACCTTTGTGGACCCCGACTGCACCGAGGAAGAGCTGAATGCGGCCTTCCGCCCCAACACCAAGGCGGTGTTCGGCGAGACCATCGCCAACCCGGCCCTCACCGTGCTGGACATTGAAAAGTTTGCCAAGGCGGCCCACAGCCACGGCGTGCCCCTGATCGTGGACAACACCTTCGCCACCCCCGTGAACTGCCGCCCCTTCGAGTGGGGTGCGGACATTGTGACCCACTCCACCACCAAGTACATGGACGGCCACGGCGCGGGCCTGGGCGGCTGCATCGTGGACAGCGGCAAGTTCGATTGGACCAAGTACCCGGAGAAGTTCCCCGGCCTGTGCACCCCCGATGAGAGCTACCATGGCGTGACCTACACCGAGCGCTTCGGCCTGGGCGGCGCGTTCATCACCAAGGCTACGGCCCAGCTGATGCGGGACTTTGGCTCCATGCAGGCCCCCAGCAACGCCTTTTTGCTGAACATGGGCCTGGAGAGCCTGCACGTGCGCATGAAGCGCCACTGCGAGAACGGCCAGGCGGTGGCGGAGTTCCTCCAGAACCACCCCAAGATCGCCTGGGTGAATTACAGCGGCCTGCCCGGCAACAAGTACTATGAGCTGGCACAGAAGTACCTGCCGGGTGGCAGCTGCGGCGTGGTGAGCTTCGGCGTGAAGGGCGGCCGTCAGGCGGCGGAGACCTTCATGAAGCATCTGAAGATCGCCGCCATTGAAACCCATGTGGCCGATGCTCGCACCTGCTGCCTGCATCCCGCCTCCTCCACCCATCGCCAGATGAACGACGCCGAGCTGGCCGCCGCCGGTGTGGGCGCCGATTTGGTGCGCCTGTCCTGCGGTTTGGAAGCCAGCGAGGACCTGATCGCCGATCTGGCCCAGGCACTGGAACAGGTGTGATTTTTTCCACAAACGCAAATTCTTGCATGGGGCACCGTGCCCCGTGCCCATCAAAAAAGGACGTAACAAACTGCCATGCCTCTGATTATTCCCAAAACCCTGCCCGCCTATAAAGTCCTGGGCGAGGAAAATGTGTTCGTAATGCATAAGGAACGGGCTGAAAACCAGCACATCCGCCCGCTGCGGATTCTGGTGCTGAACCTGATGCCCACCAAGATCGTCACCGAGACCCAGCTGGCCCGCCTGCTGGCCAACAGCCCTTTGCAGGTGCAGCTGACCTTTTTGCAGACGGCCAGCCATGCGGCCAGCCATGTGTCGGCCCAGCATCTGGATGCCTTCTATACGACCTTTGACGAGGTGAAAAATCAGCGGTACGACGGTATGATCATCACAGGTGCGCCGGTGGAGACCATGCCCTTTGAAGAGGTGGATTACTGGGACGAGCTGTGCCGGATTCTGGAATTCAGCAAGACCAACGTGTACTCCACCCTGCACGTGTGCTGGGGCGCGCAGGCCGCGCTGTACTACCACTTCGGCATCCGCAAGGAGCTGCTGGACCAGAAGATGTTCGGCGTGTTCCTGCACAAGGTCACCCGGCCCTCGAACCCGCTGGTGCGCGGCTTTGACGAGGTGTTCTACGCCCCCCATTCCCGCCACACCGGCATTCGCCGGGAGGATGTGCTGGCCTGCCCGGAGCTGCGCCTGCTGGCGGACAGTGAGGAGGCCGGCCCCTACCTGATGAGCACCGAATCCGGCCGGCAGATCTTTGTGGCCGGCCACCCGGAGTACGACAAGTACACGCTGGACAGTGAGTATCGCCGGGATGTGGACAAGGGCCTGCCCATTGCGGTGCCCAAGAACTATTACCCGGACGACGACCCCACCAAGGAACCGCTGTTCCGCTGGCGCGCCCATGCCCATCTTTTGTACTCCAACTGGCTGAACTATTATGTTTACCAGAATACCCCCTACGATCTGGACCTGCTGGAAACGGTGGAGGAGAGCGAAAAGCACATCTACCCCTGACCGGCCGGAACCGGCGCAGGCGGGGCCCGATAAGCCGAAATGAACCCAATTGAACCAGAAGCAGCCGTCTCTTTCTTTGGAAAGAGGCGGCTGCTTTTTTGCGTATACGGGGGTTCAGGCGGCCGTTTTCTGCGGAAAAAACAGGGGGGAGGAAGGCGATGAGGGGGAATTCAATGATTTTGCTGCGTTCTACCGGAAAGAAGGAGATTGAATTGAACGATGCAACGATCAAGCGTCCGGCTGCCTATGGCTGGGTGATTGTTGCCTACGGCATTCTGGTCGCGGGCGCCAGCATTCTGCTGCAGGGGGGTGCCACCTCGGTGTGGCAGCTGTACGTGCTGGCCGCCCTGCGGGACGGCCCTGCTGAACCCCGGTAAATAAGAACAGCCCCCTTCCGGCCGGAAGGGGGCTGCTTGTTTTGCAATCGGGTTTGGGGCCAATCAGGCGCGCACGGCGCTGCTGGTCACCAGTTCCATGGCGCTGTCCAGCAGAACGGCCTGGCACAGGTAGCCGCGGCCGTAGTAGGTCTGATACGCAGAGTAATCGCTGGTTCCCACGTTGGTGCTGAAGTAGTTGGTCAGGGCGTCCTCGTCCACGGTGAGGCCCTCGGCCTTGGCAATGGCCTCCAGCATCACAACGGTCTTGAGCTGCTCCTGAGCGGAGGCGGTCATGGCCTCGCGCTGGGCGTCCTCGCTCTCGTAGCCCATCATGCTGCGGGCGGTCTCCATGTCAAGACCGTAGGCGCTCGCCTGAGACTCGAACTGGGCCATGCTCGCATTCACCAGCTGGTCCACCAGGTCGGCGGGGAACTCACTGAACTGGCACTCGTCCAGAACCTTCTGCAGCACGTAGTTGTCGGCCTTGTTGTTCTCCATGCTGGTGCGGATGGTGTCCTTCATGCCCTGGGCGGTGCCGTAGTCGGCCAGAGCCGCGGTCTGGCTGACGAACTCGTCGGTCAGCTCGGGAACCTGCTTGTCGCCCTGGATGTAGTTGATGGTGGTGACGAACACCGCATCCTTGCCGGCCAGATCGGGGTTGTTTTCGTAGGGGTCGGGGAAGGTGACCTCCACGTTGAAGGTCTCACCGGGGGTGTGGCCGATGATCTGGGTCAGGAAGTCGTCAATGTAGGCGTCGCTGCCGGCGGTAACCAGAGTGCCGCCGCCGTTGGTGTTGCCGCCGCTGAACTCCTCGCCGTCCACACTGCCCACGTAGTCGATGTTCACCACGTCGCCGTCTTCGATGGCGCGGTCCTTGATCTGGTCGTAGGTGGCGTACTGATCCAGAATGGAGTTGATCTGGGTGTTCAGCTCGTCATCGGTGATGGTGTACTCCTCGGCGGGCACGGAGATGCCCTTGTACTGGGGCAGGGTCACCAGAGCGGCGCTGTCCACACCCTTCAGGGTGCCATCGTCGTTCAGGTAAGCACTGTACACATCGCTGTGGTCCTCCACGCCCGAAGAGCTGCCGGAAGCAGCCTGGCTGGAAGAGCTGGAAGAGCTGGAAGCGCCGCAGCCTGCCAGGCTGAGCGCCAGGGCCAGGCAGGTGCAGACGCTGCCCAGACGGATCAAATTCTTATTCAATGCAGTTTTCCTCCTTGAGATCCCGCTCACGGAAAAGCCCGGGCGGGGGCAGTACAAAATATTATACCGCGTGAAAGGGCTTTGAACAACAAATTCTCATAAAATTTCTCAATTCCGGCCCGCAAACCGGATAGAATCCGGTGGAAAAAGCCGTGCATATCCGCTATAATTGTAGCCGAAAGCAAACACAGCACGAACGCGCCCCGGCCCGGCCGCCGCGCCGCCGTGAGAAACAATGAGCACAAAGAAAAGGAGAGTACCCTCATGGATTACAACAAGGCAGCACTGGAGATGCACGCCGCCCACCACGGCAAGCTGGAAGTGATCAGCAAGGTGCCCGTGAAAACGCGGGACGACCTTTCCACCGCATATACCCCCGGCGTGGCAGAGCCCTGCCGCAAGATCTGCCAGAACCCGGACGATGTGTACACCTACACCACCAAGGGCAACATGGTGGCGGTGGTGACCAACGGCACCGCCGTGCTGGGCCTGGGTGACATCGGCCCCGAGGCCGGCCTGCCTGTGATGGAGGGCAAGTGCGTGCTGTTCAAGGAGTTCGGCGGCGTGAACGCAGTGCCCATCTGCCTGGACACCAAGGACCCCGCCGAGGTCATCCGTGCGGTGGAGATGATCGCCCCCAGCTTCGGCGGCGTCAACCTGGAGGACATCCGCAGCCCCGAGTGCTTTGAGATCGAGCGGGTGCTGGAAGAAAAGCTGGACATCCCCGTGTTCCACGACGACCAGCACGGCACCGGCATTGTGGTGACGGCTGCCCTGCTGAACGCCCTGAAGGTGGTTGGCAAGGACATTGCCAGTGTGAAGATCGTGCAGAACGGCCCCGGCGCCGCGGGCACCGCCATCATCAAGATGCTGATGGCCGCCGGTGCCACCGACATCACCGCTGTGGACGAGCACGGCATTCTGTATGAGGGCCGCCCTGCCGGCCTGAAGGACCACAAGGCCTGGCTGGCCACCGTGACCAACCCCCGCCACCTGACCGGCGGCCTGGCCGAGGCCGTGAAGGGCGCCGATGTGTTCATCGGCACCAGCATTGGCGGTGCCCTCACCCCCGAGATGGCCGCCACCATGGCCCCCGGCGCGGTGGTGTTCGCCATGGCCAACCCCAACCCCGAGATCATGCCCGATGCGGCCAAGGCCGCCGGTGTGGCGGTGGTTGGCACCGGCCGCAGCGACTTCCCCAACCAGATCAACAACGTGCTGGCCTTCCCCGGCGTGTTCAAGGGCGCCCTGAGCGTGCGCGCCCGGGACATCAACAACGAGATGAAGGTGGCGGCCGCCAAGGCCATTGCCGGCATCATCTCGGACGAAGAGCGCAGCGCGGAGAACATCATCCCCGGCGCGTTTGACCCCCGTGTGGTGGAGGCGGTGAGCGCCGCTGTGGCCCAGGCTGCCCGCGACAGCGGCGTGGCCCGCGCCTGACCGGCCCGAAAAGGAGGAACTGTCATGCGTACCATCAAAGCCGAGGAGATCACCCGGCGGGTGGCCACCCTGTGCATTGAGGCCAACACCTGCCTGCCCGCCGATGTGAAGGCGGCCCTGGAAAAAGCCCGGGAGGAAGAGCCGTGGCCCCTGGCCAAGCAGACGCTGGGCCTGCTGCGCAGCAACCTGGACGTGGCTGCCGCCAAGGAACTGCCCATCTGCCAGGACACCGGTATGGCCTGCGTGTTTGTGGAGCTGGGCCAGGACGTGCATGTGGAGGGCGACCTGGAGGCCGCCGTTAATGAGGGCGTGCGCCGCGGTTACGGCGACGGCTACCTGCGCAAGAGCGTGGTGGGCGACCCGCTGCGCCGGGTGAACACCGGCGACAACACCCCCGCCTTCCTCACCCTGCATCTGGTGCCCGGCGAGGGCTGCCGCATCACGGTGGCCCCCAAGGGCGCGGGCAGCGAGAACATGAGCCGCCTGGCCATGCTCAAGCCCGCCGACGGTGAACAGGGCGTGAAGGACTTTATTCTGGACACCGTGAAGTGGGCCGGCTCCAACCCCTGCCCGCCCATCGTGGTGGGCGTGGGCATCGGCGGCAGCTTTGACAAGTGCGCCGCGCTGGCCAAAAAGGCCCTGCTGCGCCCGCTGGATGTGCCCAACCCGGACCCCTACTACGCCGCGCTGGAACAGGAGCTGCTGGAGAAGATCAACGAGCTGGGCATCGGCCCTCAGGGCTTCGGCGGCCACACCACCGCTCTGGGCCTTGCCATTGAAACCATGCCCACCCATGTGGCCTGCCTGCCCGTGGCCGTGAACATGAGCTGCCACGTCACCCGCCGCGCCAGCGCCGAACTGTGAGGTAACTGCTATGGAATACAAACTGACCACCCCCCTCACCAAAGAGGCGCTGGCCCCGCTGCGGGCGGGGGACACGGTACGGCTTTCCGGCGTGGTGTACACCGCCCGGGACGCCGCCCACAAACGTATGATGGAGCTGCTGGACGAAGGCAAGCCCCTGCCGTTCCCGGTGGAAGGGGCGGCCGTGTACTACGTCGGCCCCACGCCGGAGCGCCCGGGGCAGGTCATTGGCGCGGCCGGGCCTACCACCTCCGGCCGGATGGACGCCTATGCGCCCCGCCTGCTGGACCTGGGCCTTGCGGCCATGATCGGCAAGGGCGGCCGCAACGAGGCCGTGCAGAAGGCGGTCGTTCGCAACGGCGCGGTGTACCTGGCCGCGCTGGGCGGCGCAGGCGCGCTGATGGCCGGAAGCGTGGAGAGCCTGGAGATCATCGCCTGGGAGGACCTGGGCTGTGAAGCCGTGCGCCGCCTGGAAGTGGAGGATATGCCCCTGACCGTCATTCTGGACAGTGTGGGCGGCAACCTGTACGAGAGCGGCCCCGCGGCCTATCTGGCAAGCCGGTGAACCGACGAAATTGAAAAATTACTGGCAGGAAGCTGCCAGTAATTTTTTTTGAGCAATTGCTTTTCCGGGGCCGTGCCGGAACGACCGCGGCACACCTGTTCCGGCGGAAAAACGCGGCCTCGAACGCGAGGAGGATGACACAAATGGAATGGCAACACAGATTGAGCATGGGGAAAACCGCCCTGCGGCAAAGGGCGGAGCGCCATGAAAAACGTGTGCTGGCAGTCCTGTTTTTCATTATGCTTCTGATTGCGGTTTTGACGGTGGGCCGGCGCTCGTTCGGCTACGATACGCTGGGGGAACAGAAAATTCTGGACTCCAACATCAAGGCCTATGCGCAGACGCTTGCAGGGGAGGGGAGCGCATGGTATCAGAGCTTCCCGGAGGAGATTGAGGACATTCGCCAGTCGGTGGAAAAAGATCACGGGCAGGCGGCCCTGTACCTGTTCTGGCCGGTCAAGTACCTGCTCCGCAATCAGCCGCAAAGTACGGTGAACTCCGCCTTTTATCTGTACGACCACCTGATTTTTTTGTACGCGCTGTATGCGCTGTATCGCCTGGTCAAGGGGATGACCGGCCAGATGGCGTTTGGGCTGGCGGCGGTGCTGCTGCTGTATTGCAATCCGCGCTTTTTTGCGGAAAGCTTCATCAACAGCAAGGACGTTGTGCTGCTGTCGCTGTGCCTGATCGTGTTCTGGCAGGGGTGGCGCTTCCTGAAGCAGGACGACTGGCTGAGCCCGGTGCTGTTCGGCTTTTTCGGCGCACTGGCCTTCAACCTTCGGCTGCTGGGCCTCGGGGCCTTCGGCGTGTGCGGGCTGGCCTATCTGACCGACCGGACGCTGAAACGGGCGTGGTCACGACGGATGGTGCTGCGCGGCGCACTGGCGGTGGGGGCGCTGGCACTGTTTTATTATCTGCTGACCCCGGCCTCCTGGGCCAACCCCCTTGCGTTTTTGCAGTATGTGTATGAGAACACGGTCCATTTTGACTCCTCTCGTTGGAACGGCCTGATTTTGTACCGGGGCGATTGGTTTAATCCGGAGAGAAGGCCCATTCCGTGGCACTACATTCCCTGGTGGATGATGATCACCACACCGCTGCTGATTCTGGTGCTGGCGTTTTTGTGCCCGGCGGCCATCGGGTGGAAAAGCCGGGCCGACCATGCAGCGCTTTTGAGCAGTGAGACGGTGTTTTGCTTCTGGATCGGGTTGTTCGGCCTGCTGCCGGTGGCGGCCAGCATGGTGGGGCACTCCAACCTGTACAACGGCTGGCGGCATTTGTATTTTGTGTATGCATCGGTCATTGTGCTGGCCTCCGTCTCGCTGGCGTGGCTGTGGAAGCAGAGGCGGCGCTGGCTCAGGGGGCTTCTTGCGGCGGCCGTTGCGGCGAATCTGATTTATTACGCCGGATTTATCGCGGTGAACTACCCCAACGAATATGCCTATTTCAATGTGCTGGCCGGGCCGCACCCGGAGGAGAACTACGATGCGGATTACTGGCTGTTCTCCTGCCAGGAGGCGCTGGAACCCATTATGAAACAGGACCCGCACGCGACTGTGGCCGATATGACCCAGAGAAATTGCGTGGGGCTTTATTGGAATCAGGCGGCGGAACGAATCGGCGGCGTGGCCGAGGACGCAAAGGATTACGATTGGAATGCGCGGTTCCACGCCACCTATCTTCTCCAGAATACCTCGTACTGGAAGCTGGAAACCATGACGTACAGCGAGGATGACAATGCGGACGAGGTGACGGCATGGATCGCGGCCACGGCGAACTGGACCCCGCTGTTTGAAGTAAAGTGCGGCCGAACGGTGCTCTGGCGGGTGTACCGCAATCTGCTGTACATCGGGCCGCCCAGCTGGTAAGCGGGGGGCTGCCAAAGTTTGTGAGAAATTTACCGCTTCAATTTGGTAAAGTTGCATAGTTGACAAACGGCCGAAACCGTGGTTTAATAAGGCTACACCGATGAGGCGAAGATAAAACTGCACAGCGCACTTCCAGAGAGCCCGGAGGATGGAAACGGGCAGAGAGCGGGGCAGACAAATGGATCGCTGAGGGCAGGGGGAACGCGCCGGAAGTTCAATCCGCGTTATTATCCGCTGACGGGCACTCCCGTTACAGAGTAGGAAGCGTGTTGGCGCTTCGAGAGGTGGCTGTGGCCGGAAGGCCTGGCAAGCAAGGTGGCACCGCAGGTGTTTTGAAACGATTCAAAGCCTGTCCTTGTACGAGTTCAGTACGAGGGCAGGCTTTTTGTATTTCCCTCGTGGCGGCGCGGCCGCCGAAAGGAGGAACCTCATGATGCAACAACCCGAACACAACGCTTGTGTACGTTCCCTTCGCCGATGGCGATGGCAGGCATAAACCAGTGCCCGCTGCCCCGGCCGGGGCGAACCGTCAAACCGCGAACAACAACACAAACTGAATTGTGAGGATATTACCATGAAAAAGATGAACAAGATGATCGCCGCTTCTCTCGCCGCTGTGATGGGCCTGTCTCTGGCCGCCTGCGGTTCTTCCGCTTCTTCTTCCGCCGCCGCTTCCAGCGAGGCAGCTTCCGGCGCGGCCGAGGGCAAAACCTACCGGGTGGCCATTGTGCAGCAGCTGGACCACGCCAGCCTGAACGAGATCCGCAAGGCCGCCGAGGCCGAGCTGGACGCCAAGGCCGCCGAGCTGGGCGTGACCATTGAATACACCGAGTTCAACGGCCAGAACGATGCCACCACCCTGAACCAGATCGGCAGCCAGGTGGTGAGCGACGGCTACGATGCGGTGATGCCCATTGCCACCCTGGCCGCCCAGTGTATGCAGAACGCCACCGAGGGCACCGACATTCCGGTGGTGTACGCCGCCGTTTCGGACCCCGAGACCGCCGGCCTCACCGCCGAGAACGTGACCGGCACCTCCGATGCCCTGAACACCGACTTCATCCTGGACATGATGTTCGCCCAGAACCCGGACATTCAGACCGTTGGCCTGCTGTACAGCCTGTCGGAGGACAACAGCAAGCAGCCCATTGAGGACGCCAAGGCCTATCTGGACGCCAAGGGCGTGAAGTACGTGGAAGGCACCGGCAATACCACCGATGAGATCGTGGCCGCCACCAACAACATGCTGGACCAGGTGGACGCCATTTTCACCCCCACCGACAACCGGGTCATGGACGCGGAGCTGACCATCGCGGAGAGCCTGATTGAGGCGGGCGTGCCCCACTACACCGGCGCAGACTCCTTTGTGCGCAACGGCGCCTTTGCCACCTGCGGCGTGAACTACACCGAGCTGGGCGCTTACACCGCCGACATGGTCGTGGATGCCATGGCTAACGGCAACTTGCCTGCCTTCCATGTGATGGACGGCGGCATCATCACCGTCAACACCGAGACCGCCGAGGGCCTGGGCGCCGATTGCAGCGTGTTCAAGACCATGGCCGGTGAGGTTGTGGAAGTGACCACCACCGAGGACTAAGCCGACAGCAGCATCGTTTGAACGCAATCCCGGGGATCGGGGCGGCCGGGCCGTCCTGGTCCCTTTGCGGATTTCAGAAGGGAGACACCCATGACGTCCTTTTTCACCCTGGCCATTGTGCAAAGCGCCCTGGAAGTGGGCTTTATCTATGCGCTGGTGGCCATGGCGCTGTTCCTCAGCTACAGCGTGCTGAACATCGCCGATCTTTCCACCGACAACTGCTTCATCCTGGGCTGCGCGGTGGGCTCTACCGTGGCCCTGGCAGGGCACCCGTTCCTGGGGCTGTTTGCCGCTATGGCGGCGGGCGTGTGCTCCGGCTTTGTCACCGCCTTTCTGCAGACCCGCCTCGGGGTGGAGAGCATTCTGGCCGGCATCATTGTGAACACCGGCCTGTACACCATCAACCTGATGGCCATGGGCTTCACCAGCAACCTGAATCTGTTCAAATGCACCACCATCTTCACCCTGGCCAGGGACGTGCTGGAGCCGGTGATCGGCAGCTGGTACAAGCTGGCGGTGGCGGTGTTCATCACCCTGATCGCGGCGCTGGCGCTGCGGCTGTTCCTCACCACCCGGCTGGGCCTGTCCATCCGGGCCACCGGCGACAACGCTGACATGGTGCGGGCTTCTTCCATCAACCCGGCCTTTACCATCACGGTGGGCCTGTGCGTCAGCGGCTCGCTGACGGCGCTTTCCGGCGCAGTGCTGGGCCAGTACCAGAAATCCTGCGACATCAACCTGGGGCAGGGCATGGTGACCATCGCCCTGGCCAGCCTGATCATCGGCGAAACGCTGGTGGGCCGCCAGAAGATCAGCCACCGGCTGTTCGCGTCCATTCTGGGCAGCGTGATCTATCGGTTCGTGGTGGCCATTGCCCTGCGCATGAACGTGCCGGCCGAGTGCCTGAAGCTGGTCAGCGCCATCATTGTGGCCGTGGCCATCTCCAGCCCGCAGGTAAAGGTGCTCATCGGTCGCTCCCGCCGCAAGGCCGCGGCCCGGGCTGCAAAAAAGGAGGGCGTGTAAAATGCTGAAGCTGAATCATGTGAGCATGACCTTCAATCCGGGTACCGTCAACGAAAAGAAGGCCCTGAACGACCTGAGCCTTCATTTGGCCCCCGGCGATTTTGCCACCATTGTTGGTTCCAACGGCGCGGGCAAGTCCACCCTGTTCGGGGCCATTGCAGGCAGCTTCTGGCCGGACACCGGCAGCGTTGTGCTGGACGGGCAGGACATTACCTTTCTGCCGGCCCATGTGCGCAGCAAGCAGATCGGCCATCTGTTTCAGGACCCCATGCGGGGAACCGCGCCCCACATGACCATTGAGGAAAACCTGGCCCTGGCGTACCTGCGCACTGAGAAGTCGAAAAGTTCGTTTTTCAGCCGGGTGAACAAAAAGGATAAGGAGCTGTTCCGGGAGCATCTGGCCCTGCTGGGCATGGGCCTGGAGGACCGGATGAGCCAGCCGGTGGGCCTGCTTTCCGGCGGCCAGCGCCAGGCGCTGACCCTGCTGATGGCCACGCTGGTCACCCCGAAGCTGCTTTTGCTGGACGAGCACACCGCCGCGCTGGACCCGGCCACGGCCGAGAAGGTGCTGGCACTGACGAAGGACATTGTGGCCCAGCGGCACATCACCTGCCTGATGATCACCCACAATATGCACAGCGCCCTGGAGTTGGGCAACCGCACCCTGATGATGAACGCCGGGCAGATCGTGCTGGATGTGCAGGGCGAAGAGCGTGCCCACATGACGGTGGACGACCTGCTGGCCCGGTTTGCGGCCGGGGCAGGCCAGGCGCTGGACAACGACCGCATTCTGCTGAGCAGCGAAGCCCGGTAAAACCGGCAAAAAAACGCGGGAAGCCCCCGGGGCAAACCTTGCCAGCGGGAGGCAAAGCCGCTATAATAAAAGAAGCATGGCCTCGCCGCGTGCGGGGCCATCTTTTCTGCGTCCGGGCTGGGCAGCCGCCTTGGCCGGGCCGGAAATCCTGCTGGAATACGGGCGGCCGCACTGCGGCCTTTGCCCTTTGAGAGAGGAAGGTTACAAGATTGGAAACCATGGGAAATCTGCGCCGCACCCGCTACTGCGGTGAGGTGCGCCTGCCCGATGCCGGGCAGGAAATGGTGGTGGCCGGTTCCATCGCCAAGTGCCGCGACAAGGGCGGCATCATCTTTGCCGACCTGCGGGATACCACCGGCATTCTGCAGCTGGTGTTTGATGACGGCACCGACCGGGACGTGTTTGCCAAGGCCCAGAGCCTGCGCAGCGAGTATGTGGTGATCGCCAAGGGCCTGCTGCGTGAGCGGGACGCCAAGACCACCAAGATCGCCACCGGCGATGTGGAGCTGTATGTGAGCGAGCTGCGGGTGCTGAGCGAGGCCGAGACCACGCCCTTTGAGATCCGCGACGAAGTGAGCGTGAAGGACGAACTGCGCCTGAAGTACCGCTACCTGGACCTGCGCCGGGAGAGCATGCATCAGCCCCTGATGGTGCGCAGCCGCATCTGCCAGATCGTGCGCAACTACTTCTGCGACCATCACTTCACCGAGATCGAGACCCCCATCCTGATGAAGTCCACCCCCGAGGGCGCCCGCGACTATCTGGTGCCCAGCCGCGTGCAGCCCGGCCGTTTTTACGCCCTGCCCCAGAGCCCTCAGCTGTACAAGCAGCTGCTGATGCTCTCCGGCTTTGACCGGTACTTCCAGATTGCCCGCTGCTTCCGCGATGAGGACCTGCGCGCCGACCGTCAGCCCGAGTTCACCCAGATCGACCTGGAAATGAGCTTTGTGGACGACAACGACATCATGACCCTGAACGAGGGCCTGATCAAGACCCTGTGGAAAGAGATCCTGAACGTGGACGTGGCCACCCCCTTCCAGCGGATGCCCTGGGACGAGGCCATGAACCGCTTCGGCAGCGATAAGCCCGACACCCGCTTCGGCCTGGAGATCCTGGACGTGAGCGAGGCCGTGCGCGGCACCGAGTTCGTGCCCTTCAAGGCGGCCCTGGAGGCCGGCGGCACCGTGCGCTGCATCAACTGCAAGGGCATGGCCGACAAGCTGACCCGCAAGAACATCGACAAGCTGGCCGCCGATGCCAAGACCTACGGCATCAAGGGCCTGGCTTACACCCGCCTGACCGCCGAAAACGAGACTTCCAGTTTTGAGAAGTTCCTCACCGAGGAGGAGAAGGCCGCCCTGCGCGCCGCCGCCGGGCTGGAAACCGGCGACGTGCTGCTGGTTGCCGCCGACGCCAACTGGGTGAAGGCCTGCACCGCGCTGGGCCAGATCCGCCTGCTGGTGGCCAAGAAGTATGACCTGATCGACCAGAGCAAGTTCAACTTCCTGTGGGTCACCGACTTCCCGCTGTTCGAGTACAGCGAGGAGGAGGGCCGCTGGATGGCCATGCACCATCCGTTCACCCTGCCCCGTGCCGACTGCATCGACAAGGTGGAGTCCGATCCGGGCGCCTGCTACGCCGTGGCCTACGACATCGTGCTGAACGGTGTGGAGATGGGCGGCGGCTCCATGCGCATCAACGACCCCGCCCTGCAGCAGCATATGTTCAAGGCGCTGGGCTTTACCGAAGAGCGTGCCCGCACCTGCTTCGGCTTCCTGATGGATGCCTACCGCTACGGTGCACCCCCGCACGGCGGCATGGCCTACGGCCTGGACCGTATGGTCATGCTGATGCTGGGCCGCGACTCCATCCGCGACGTGATCGCCTTCCCCAAGGTGCAGAACGCCGGCGAGGTGATGAGCGGCTGCCCCGATGTGGTGGACCCCAAGCAGCTGGAGGATCTGCACATTCTGTGTGAGCTGCCCGCTGCCCCCAAGAGCGCCGAATAAGCGCCGTATATCTGAATAAAAGCAGCGCCGCTGCCCTCGATGTGATGGGCGGCGGCGCTGTTTTGCGTGCGGCGTTTATGCAGTTTGCGCTGTGTTAAGGCGGGCTTCACAGCGGTCCTTTGACCTTTTCTTCAAAGCCGTTTTCCGGCTCCTTGTCCGGAGTCAGGGTGGCCTTGCGGGCCTCGGCGCCCGGCCCGGCCAGCCCAAGCTGGTTTTTTACGGTGCTGGCGGGGCCGACGGCCTGCTGGCCGTATTTTTTGCGGATGGCGTCCAGGCTGGCCTCCAGCCGCTCCCGCTTTTCGTCGGGAACGGGCGTGTCGTCAAAAAAGCTCTGCTGAATGCCCAGCGGCTCTTCGGTGAGGGAGAGGGCGGTCACGGTCAGCATGCGGATGGGCTTGGTGACCGGCCGCCAGTTGGCCTGCACCAGCTCCAGGCAGGCGGCGGCCAGCTCGCTGGCCAAGTGGCTGCTCTGTGGCAGCCGCTTTTGCCGGGTGATGCTTTTGAACTGGGGGTCGCGGATGGTCAGCTGCACGCCCCCGGCCCACAGGCCGTGGCGGCGCAGGCGGCTGGCCACCTCGTCGCACAGGGCGGCAAGGGCGGTGCGGATGTCCGCCTCCCCGGCCAGATCCCGGCGGAAGGTCATGCCGTTGCCCACGCTTTTAATGGGGTCGCTCTCGCCCACAAAGCGCACCAGCGCGTCATCCTCCCCGCGGGCGTAGCGGGAAAGCTCGCCCCCCAGCTTGCCCAGTGCCCCGGTGAGCGAGGCGGGGTCGGCGGCGGCCAGTTGGCCGATGGTGCGGATGCCCATCCGGGACAGGGACTGAGCGGCCGAGCGCCCCACATACAACAGGTCGGTCACCGGCAGGGGCCAGACGATGCGCTCCACGTCCTCGGGGCGGATGACGGTGGTGGCGTTGGGCTTTTTGTAGTCGCTGCCCAGCTTGGCGAACACCTTGTTGAAGCTGACCCCCACGCTGATGGTCAGGCCGGTGACGGCCTGCACCTCCCGGCGAATCTGGTTGGCCAGAGCGATGGGGTCGGCCGCGAACAGGTGCCAGGTGTGGGTGATGTCCAGCCAGCTCTCGTCGATGCTGAAGGCCTCCACCCGGTCGCTGTATTTTTCGTAAATGTCGTTGATCACCCGGCAGTAGTGGCTGTACTTTTCCCGGTGGGGCGGAAGAAGCACCAGATTCGGGCATTTGGAGCGGGCGATCCAGATGGTTTCGGCGGTTTGAATGTGATACTTTTTCGCGGCTTCGTTTTTGGCCAGCACAATGCCGTGGCGGCCCTCCGGGTCGCCGCAGACGGCCACCGGGGTGTTCAGCAGCTCCGGGTGGGCCAAAAGCTCCACGCTGGCGTAAAAGCTGTTGCAGTCGCAGTGCAGGATCCAGCGCTCCGGCGTCATGGGCAGGGCCTCCTTTCCGGCAGAAAATGCACAGGCGTTTTCTCTATTATAGCATATGAGCGGGGAATTTCCGCGGGCGAGTGGCCCGGAATTTTCATTGGAAAAAACCATCGGCCATGCTATAATGAAATTCATTCCGCATCGTTTGAGTTTAAAAGGAGGGATTTCTGCCATGCAGCTGCATCTTTTCCCAATTTATCAACTGCTCTGGCTGTTTTTTATCTATGCATTTCTGGGCTGGTGCACCGAAGTGGCCTACGCCGCGCTGGACACCGGCAAACTGGTGAACCGCGGCTTCCTGAACGGGCCGCTCTGCCCCATTTACGGCTGCGGCATGGCGGCGGTGCTCACCCTGCTGCTGCCGCTGCAGGACAACCTGCTGATTCTGTTTGCGGGGGGAATGCTGCTGACCACCCTCATTGAGCTGGTGGGCGGCTGGGCCCTCAAAACGCTGTTTCACACCACCTGGTGGGATTACAGCGACAAGTCCTTCAATCTGGGCGGCTACATCTGCCTGGAATTCAGCATTCTGTGGGGCATCGGCGCAACCATCATGGTGCGGGTGGTGCACCCGGTGGTGATGAAGCTGGTGCTGGCGATTCCCCACAAGATCGGGCTGGCGCTGCTGGGCAGCATGACGGCCCTGTTTGTGGTGGACCTGGTGGCCACGCTGCGCGTGGTGGCCGGCCTGGAGCGCGACCTGAGCGAGCTGGACCGCATTGCCGAGGCGCTGCGCAAAAGCAGCGACCGGCTCACCGAAAAGGTGGGCGGGGCTGCCCTGCAGGCGGATGAAAAGCTGGACGAAAGCAAGGAGACGCTGGAAGCCGGCAAGCTGGCCCTGGAAATTCAGGTGGACACCGCAAAAGACGAGCTGCTGCAGCGGCAGGCGGAACTGCAGGCCCGGTACGATATGCTGCGGGCGGAGCTGACCGACACCCGGCTGTTCAGCACCCGGGGTGCGCGCCGCCTGCTGCGGGCCTTCCCCCGGATGGAGAACCTGCGCCACACCGGCCGGCTGTCGGAACTGCGCGAGAAGCTGGAAAAGCTGGAGCTGGGCAGCCGCAACAAGGCGGCGTGAGCAGGCCCGAACACCGGCGGCAACTGCAACAAACAAGACGCAAAAAAGGCTTCCCCATATGGGGAAGCCTTTTTGTGTACAATCAGAGGCGGCGCAATCGGAACCGGTTCAGTGAACCTCATCGCCCACCCAGCGGGGGCGGGTCTCCCACACGGCCTTGCCCTGGGCGAGGCTCTGGGGGACGTTCAGAATGCGCTGGTTGGCGCTGCCGCGAAAACGCAGTTCCAAGCTCAGCTCTTCCTGCCGGAAGGGGCCATCCACCAGAATGTTCAGCTGCTGCAGCAGGTCCAGCTTGGCGGGGTCCTGCTCTTCCAGCAGCTGCTCAAAGGTGTAGCCGGTGTAGCTGGCCACCTCGTAGCCCGCCGCTTTCAGCTGGCGGGCCAGTTCGGCGTGGGCGGCCGCCTGAGCGAAGGGCTCGCCGCCGGAGAAGGTGACGCCGCGGGTGAGGGGATTGCGTTTTACGTGCTCCACCACTTCTTCCGGCGTGACCTCAAAGCCGCCCTCAAAGGGCCAGGTTTCGGGGTTCTGGCAGCCGGGGCAGTGGTGCGGGCAGCCCTGGCAGAAGGTGGTGAACCGGATGCCAGGCCCATCCACAATGCTGTCACCGGCGAAGCCGGCCAGACGGAGGGTCACAGCTTGGTGCCGTGCTTCACACGGTCCCGCTCCTCGGCTTTCTTGGCATCGTTCCACTTATCCATGGTGCCCACCAGATAACCGGTGATGCGGCGGATGCGCTCAAACTCAACATGATTGCCAACGACGGACTGACGCTGCATAGCGGACATAAACGGTTCCTCCTTTTATTTGGGCAGCAGGCGGCAAACTTCCGCCCGCTGTGGCATTTGCAAAACATTGGGATTCCAACAAAAACACAGGATGTAGATACTGAATTGAGAACTGAACACTAAATCTTGCGTTCTCGCTGGAATTATCATACCACAAATTGGCTCGGGTATGTGTTGCCCTGGCAACAGACAGCGGCAAAATTATTCGCAGCCGCAGAACTTGGGCACGCTGGGATACTTGCGGCGCAGCTCAGCCAACTTTTCGGCGCTGAGAGGCTCACCGCTGCGGCGGCCGCACCGGGGGCACACATCGCCGATCACGCCCACATAGCCGCACACAGGGTCGCGGTCCACAGGGTGGTTGATGCTGCCGTAGCCGATGCCCGCGTCGTGCATGCAGCGCACCACGCTCTCAAAGGCCTCCAGGTTGTTGGCGGTGTCGCCGTCCAGCTCCACGTAGCTGATGTGACCGGCGTTGGTCAGGGCGTGGAAGGGGGCCTCCTTCTGGATCTTATCATAGGCGGAGATGTTGTACCACACGGGAATGTGGAAGCTGTTGGTGTAGTATTCCCGATCGGTCACGCCGGGAATCTTGCCGTAGCGCTTCTGGTCCATGCGGGTGAAGCGGCCGCTCAGGCCCTCGGCGGGGGTGCCCAGCAGGGTGAAGTTCATGTGCATTTCCTGGCTCTTGGCGTCGCAGAACTGGCGCATGTGGCCGATGATCTCCAGGCCCTTCTTCTCCATCTCGTCGCTCTCGCCGTGGTGGTGGCCGTACAGGGCGGTCAGGGTCTCGGCCAGGCCGATGAAGCCGATGGACAGGGTGCCGTGCTTCAGCACCTCGCGCACTTCATCGTTGGGGCCGAGCTTCTCGCTGTCCAGCCAAACGCCCTGGCCCATGAGGAACGGATAGTTGTACACCCGCTTGGAGGCCTGAATCTCGAAGCGGTCCAGCAGCTGCTGGGCCACCAGTTCCATCATCTTGTCCAGCTTCTGGTAGAACAGCTTCTCGTCGTGGTTGCTCTCAATGGCCAGACGGGGCAGGTTGATGGAGGTGAAGCTCAGGTTGCCGCGGCTGTAGCTGATCTGGCGGGTGGGGTCGTACACGTTGCCCATCACGCGGGTGCGGCAGCCCATGGTGGCCACCTCGGTCTCAGGATGGCCGGGCTTGTAGTACTGCAGGTTAAAGGGGGCATCCAGGAACACATAGTTGGGGAACAGCCGCTTGGCGCTCACCTTCATGCTCAGCTGGAACAGGTCGTAGTTGGGGTCGCTCTCGTTGTAGTTGACGCCCTCCTTCACCTTGAAGATGTGAATGGGGAAGATGGGGGTCTCGCCGTGGCCCAGGCCGGCATCCTCGGCCAGCAGCACGTTGCGGATGGCCATGCGGCCCTCGGGGGAGGTGTCGGTGCCGTAGTTGATGCTGCTGAAGGGGGTCTGGGCACCGGCACGGCTGTGCATGGTGTTCAGGTTGTGCACAAAGCCCTCCATAGCCTGGTAGGTCTCCCGATCGGTCTGCTTCTCGGCGCGCTGACGGGCCTTGGCCACCAGACGGTCGGCCTGGTCGGCGCTCAAGCGCTCGTCCTCAATCAGCACCTGGGCCACCTTGGCGTCGTAATCGGCGGCGTCTCGCTCCAGCTGGGGCTTGTGGCCGGCGGCAGCAATGGCCTTTTCCACCAGCGGGGTCTCGTCCTCGGTGCACAGCACGTCCTCAATGGCCTCGTGCAGCTTGCGGGCGTACAGCCTGGCGAAGGTTTTGGCAACGCCCTCAGCCATGCCGTAGTCAAAGTTGGGAATGCTCTGGCCGCCGTGCTGATCGTTCTGGTTGGACTGAATGGCGATGGCTGCCAGCGCTGCATAGCTGGCAATGCCGTTGGGCTCCCGCAGGAAGCCGTGGCCGGTGGAGAAGCCATCGTGGAACAGGCGCAGAATGTCGATCTGGGTGCAGGTGGTGGTCAGGGAATAGAAATCAAAGTCGTGGATGTGGATGTCGCCCTCCGCATGGGCGCGGGCCTGCTCGGGGGTGAGCAGGTAGGCCGAGTTGTAGGCCTTGGCACCGGCGGTGCCGATCTGCAGCATGCTGCCCATGGCGGTGTTGCCGTCAATGTTGGCGTTGTCCCGCTTCATGTCGCTCAGGCGGGCGTCCACATTGGTGATCTCGTCGATGGTGCGCATCAGGCTGGTGTTGGCCTCGCGGATGCGGGTGCGGTTGGCCCGGTACAGGATGTAGTGCTTGGCGGCCTCTTCGTGGCCGGTTTCCATCAGGGCCTTTTCGGCCAGATCCTGCACCTGCTCGATCTGGGGGGCATCGTCGCCGCAGATCCGCTCCAGCTTGGCAGTGACCAGGTTGGCCACATGGGCGGCCTCGGCGGCGTTGTCCTCGCCGGTGGCGATCATGGCTTTGAGAACGGCCTTGGCGATTTTGCTCTCATCGAACAGAACCTGACGGCCATCGCGCTTGATAATGCTTTTGATCATGGGGTTCCTCCTCGGGTCAGTGAAAAGTAACGGGCAGCCCATAGCCGGGCATGAAAAACGACCCGACCGGCCAGGGAACAAAACGTCTCGGGCCCGGCCGCGGCCGGATTAAAGGTTTTGTTATACAGGTGGTATATTTAGGGTGCCTACACTGCACGGTTAATATTATGACACTAGATATAGTGGCCGTCAAGTGGAGAGCCTACCAAAAAATCAACAAAAAAGAGGGGCTGATTTTTGCACCCTTTCGGGCGAATATGATATCATAAGCTATTGACAAACGGCGGTTGACCGGGAGGGAAAAACAGATGGCAGCAAAAACCGTGACCTGCCGCAAAGCAGGAAACATCGAATATACGTTGGTGCGGGGCGGGGTGAAAAACTTCAATCTGCGGGTTGCGCCGGACGGCCGGGTGCGCCTGAGCGTTCCGGCGCGGGCAACGCTGGCCCAGGCCGACGAGATGGTACTCCGTCATGCGGGGTGGATCGAACAGCGCCTGCAGGCGGCTCAGAGCCGCCCTCAGGAGCCGCTGCCGGACAAGGCGGCCGCGCTGGAGCGGTTTACCGGGGTGAGCGAGCAGTATTTTCCGCTGTTTGAACAGGTGCTGAATGGCCAGCGCCCGGAGCTGAAGGTGCGGGACATGACCACCCGCTGGGGAGTGTGCGCCCCCGGCAAACGGCGCATCACCCTGAACCTGCGCCTGGCCGCGCGCCCGCAGGAGCAGGTGGAATATGTTGTTTTGCACGAATATTGCCATTTTGTGCACCCAAATCACCAGGCGGAGTTCTGGGCCCTGATGACCCGCCTGATGCCGGATTGGAAGCAGCGCCGGAAGGCCCTGCGGGAATAAACAAACTGTAAACTTACAGCGTATTCTATGAAAAATATCTGCACGGCCGCGTTTTCCGCCGGAAGGAAGCGAAAGGCGCGGCGCGGGGCATAAAAAAAGCGGCGGAGGCCTTTTCAAAAAAGACCTCCGCCGTTTTGTGTGTTTTGTCAGAGCCGCACGACGGAATCAGGCCCCATTACAGGATGGGGCTTTCCAGCGTCTGCGTCTCAATGCCGTGCTTTTCGGCGTAGCCGGTGAGCATCAGGGTCAGCGCGCCGTCGCCGGTGACGTTGCAGGCGGTGCCGAAGCTGTCCTGCAGGGCAAAGATGGCCAGCATCAGGGCGGTGCCGGCGTCGTCAAACATCAGCACGCCGGTGATCAGGCCCAGAGAGGCCATGACGGTGCCGCCGGGCACGCCGGGGGCGCCGATGGCGAAGATGCCCAGCAGCAGGCAGAACAGGATCATGGTGCCCACGCTGGGCAGATGACCGTACAGGATCTTGGAGATGGTCATGCAGAAGAACACCTCCGTCAGCACCGAGCCGCACAGGTGGATGTTGGCGAACAGCGGGATGCCGAAGCTCACCATATCTTCCCGCAGAACCTTGCTCTTGCGGGCGCAGCGCAGGGCCACTGCCAGGGTGGCCGCGCTGGACATGGTGCCCACAGCGGTCAGGTAAGCGGGGCCGTAGTGGCGCAGCACTTCCATGGGGTTCTTGCCAGAGTAGGCGCCGGCCAGCAGGTACAGCACCGCCAGCCAGATGTAGTGGCCGACCATGACGATGAGGATGATCTGGATGAACGCGGGCAGCTGATGGGTGATCATGCCCTCGTAGCTCAGGTTGCAGAAGGTGGCTGCAATGTAGAAGGGCAGGATGGGAATGATGACCTTGCCCACGATGTCCAGCATGATGTTCTGGAACTCGCCCAGGAAATCACAGGTCAGCTTGCTCTTGGTCCAGGTGGCAGCCAGGCCCACCAGCACGCTCAGCACCAGGGCGCTCATCACGCTCATGATCTGGGGGATGTTCAGCTCAAACACCACGCCGGGCAGCTCGCGCAGGCCGGCAACCTCCGTGTCGATGGACAGGTGCGGGATCAGCACGTAACCGGCGGCGGTGCTCATGAACGCCGCGCAGATGGAAGAAACGTAGGCGATGACCACCGCCACGCCCAGCAGGCGAGAGGCGTTGGAGCCCAATTTGGTGATGGAGGGCGCAATGAAGCCGATGATGATCAGCGGCACGCAGAAGGTGATGAGCTGGCCCATAATGTATTGCAGGGTGACGACCACCTTCATGGCGCTTTCCGGGAAGAACTGGCCGAGCAGAATGCCGACAAGAATGCCGAGCAAAAGCCGGAAGGGCAGATTGTTCAGTAGCTTTTTCATAATGGATCCCCCTATTTCTTACAAAATTTTGCAGCAAAGATGTACGCCCGGCGGCCGCAATGTCGCCCGGGCTTTTTTTACTGCGCCGTGCCGGCGCAGCGCGGGTGTGTTACTTTACGGCGATGCACTCGATCTCCAGCGGCGCGTCCTTGGGCAGCTTAGCCACCTGCACCGCGCTGCGGGCGGGGTAGGGCTGGGTGAAGAACTCACCATACACCTTGTTCATCTCGGCGAAGTCGTTGATGTCCGCCAGAAACACGGTGGTTTTTACCACGTTGGCCAGGGTCATGCCCTGCTGGGCCAGAATGGCCTGGATGTTCTTCAGCGACTGGGCCGTCTGGGCGGCGATGCCCTCGGGGAAGGCGCCGGTGGCGGGGTCCAGCGGCAGCTGGCCGGAAACGTAAACGGTTTCACTGGCGGCAATGCCCTGAGAGTAGGGGCCGATGGCGGCGGGGGCCTGATCGGTAGCGAGTACTTGTTTCATGGGGAAGTTCCTCCTTTGTTGCTTTGCGCCAAAGCGTTTGATGGAAGAAGCGGCCGGAGGAGAACCGAAAAACGGGTGCGCAAACGCACGAAAATCCTCACAGCCGCTTCTACATTTGCTTCTATCCTAGCGCCGGAAGGGCAAAAAGTCAATAAAAGATTTGCTTGATGAAGCATCCTTATCACAAGTGACGAAAAAACGGTCCTGAATTTGGCACAACACCGAAAAGAACGGATGCACTACAAAAACAGTTGCCAAAAACCCGGGAAGATGGTATGGTTTAGAAAACTGAAGTGATGAGAATTTTTTATTATGAGGCCGCCGAAGAAGGCGGCAAGCGGGGCGGTGAAGCACATGGACAAACGGCTGGAATCCTACCGGGCACTGGTGCCCTTTCTCGGGCAGGCCCTCGGGCCGGATTATGAGGTGGCGCTGCACGATTTGACCAGCGAGACGGGGGCCGTGGCGGTGCTTGCCAACGGCGGGGTGACCGGCCAGAGCCTGGGGGCACCACTGTGCGGCATGGCGCGGCGCTTTGTACAGGACGGGCTGTGGCGCACCCGGGAATTTGTGGCGGGCTATCAGGCCGAGAGCACGGCCAGGGGGCGGCTGCGGGCTTCGGCGCTGTTCATCCGGGACGGGGAAGAGCTGATCGGGATGCTGTGCCTCTATTTTGATGCAGCCAAATACAGCCGGATGGCCCAGGAGCTGCTGGCCCTGTGCGGCCTGCATGAGAAAGGCGGCCGGGGCGCCGGGGCGGAACCCCTCACGGCCGCGCTGCCAGACACCGTGCGCGCCGCCGTGGAAGAGGTGACCGGCCGGGCCGGCCTGCCGCCGGAGCGGCTGACCATGGAGGAGAAGATCCGCATTGTGGAAAATCTGCACCGAGCCGGGCTGTTTTCCATGAAAGGGGCCGTCAGCGAGGTGGCGGCCCAGCTGGGGGCCTCGGAAGCAACGGTGTACCGCTATTTGAGCAAGCTGAAGGGATAGGTTGAAGCGTGCGTCTGGTTTTGATCAATCAAGAAAAACTTACGGAGAGGAGCTTATCGTGAAAAAGGAGACGATGACCTTGCTTTGCCTTTTCAGGGTGCTTTTCTGCGTTGGGTGCGGAAAAGCCGATCCGTCAAATGCAGCCATTGATTACGGTGCATCATCGGTTTATTCGAAGTAGAATATGGATGCCGCAATTAAGGTCATAAAAAACAAATTCACTCGTTTGACGGCTGTGAGTTGCATAGTCTTTCCGAAATGTACGATGAGCGAAACGACAGGGGGCGGCTTTCCCGGAACAATTAGATTTGAATTGGAGGGCTCGGTTTGAAGAAGTTGCCAATGATTGTGATGATGTCTGCGCCGTATTTTCTGCTGGGGCTTTTTCTGACGGATGCAGCGGCGCTGCCCAGAGGAGGAATCGCGTTTGCGATCGTGATGCTTTTGGGCGCACTGTATGCATTTTATCTTGCCAAAACGGATTGCAGCGGCCATCGGATCGTATTTTGGTGTATGGTGTTAAAGCTATGCAACGTTCCCGTGTTTCTGCTGATTTTCCTGGTTGCCGCAGGCTTTTTCGTTATGATGCTTCCCTTGATCCCGTTTTTGGTTCTGTTTGATTATTTTCTCCTGTTGTCCACCTCCATGTATGGAATCAGCGGATTGTTGAAATGCGGGAAGGAGGGCCGCCTTTCGGGAAAAGCAGTGGCCATGAACATTGTTTTGCAATTCGTTTTTTGTGCCGATGTGCTGAGCGCCGTTTATTGCTGCTTTAAAACTCGAGAAAAGGCAGACTCAAACGAATAAAACCGCCCCACCGAAACAGTTGGCACGATCATACAAAAAACCGCATGGGAGATCCTCCCATGCGGTTTTTCACATTCATTTTGAAACTTGTGGAAAACTCAGCGCACCTGCCCGTTGCCATGCACGATGAATTTGTAGCTGCACAGCTCGGCAAGGCCCATGGGGCCGCGGGCGTGGAGCTTCTGGGTGGAAATACCCATCTCACAGCCCAGGCCGAACTCGCCGCCGTCGGTGAAGCGGGTGGAGACATTCACATACACGGCCGCCGAGTCCACCCGGGTGGTGAAGGCACGGGCTGCGGCTTCGTCCGCCGTGACGATGGCCTCGCTGTGGCCGGTGGAGTGGGCGGCAATGTGGGCGATGGCGTCATCCACGCTGTCCACCACCTTCACAGCCAGAATGTAATCCAGAAACTCCGTGTCGAAATCGTCCGGCCCGGCGGGGGTGCCGGGAATGATCGCGGCGGCCCGCTCGTCCAGCCGAAGCTCCACCGGGTGGCGGCCCTTGGCGATTTGATCGTCCACCAGACGCTGGCGCAGTTTGGGCAGAAATTCACCGGCAATGGCCCGGTGAACCAGACAGACTTCCTCGGCGTTGCAGACGCTGGGGCGGCTGGTTTTGGCGTTCTCAATGATGTTCAGGGCCATGGCCTGGTCGGCCGCGGCATCCACATAAACATGGCAGATGCCGGTGCCGGTCTGGATGCAGGGCACCTTGGCCTGCTCCACACAGGCGCGGATCAGCCCGGCCCCGCCCCGGGGAATGAGCAGGTCCACATAGCCCACGGCGGTCATCAGGGCCAGCGAAGAGACGCGGGTGGTGTCCTCAATCAGGCACACGCCGTCCTCGGGCAGCCCGGCGGCGGCCAGCCCCTTGCGCAGGGCCGCCGTGATGGCGGCTGCACTGCGGTGGGCCTCTTTGCCGCAGCGCAGAACACAGGCGTTGCCACTTTTCACCGCCAGAGCGGCGGCGTCACTGGTCACGTTGGGGCGGCTCTCGTAAATAATGGCTACCACGCCCATGGGCACGGCGGTTTTCTCCACCACAATGCCGTTGGGGCGCTCCACCCGGGCCAGCACCTTCCCAACCGGGTCGGGCAGGGCGGCCACCTGGCGCATACCCTCGGCCATGCCCTCCAGCCGGGCCTGGTTCAGAGCCAGCCGGTCCAGCATCACCTCGCTGATGGTGCCCCGGGCGGCGTCCAGATCCTCCTGATTGGCGGCCAGAATGGGGGCGGCATCGGCCAGCAGCGCATCGGCCATGGCCAGCAGCGCCCGATTCTTCTGTTCGGTACTGGCGGCAGCCAGCGCGGGTTTTGCCGCTTTAACGGCGATCAGCTGTTCCTGTGTGGTCATTTGTCCGCCTCCTTGATGCCCAGAAACCGGGTGCCCACGGGCTTGCCTTCCACAATGGGGTACAGCAGCTCCGGGTGGGCGCCGTTGGCGATGACCATGTCCACCCCGGCGCAGGTGGCGATACGGGCGGCCTTCAGCTTGGTGGCCATGCCGCCGGTGCCGAACTCGCTGCCCTTGCCGCCGGCCAGGGCCACGATCTCAGGCGTCAGCTCCTCCACAACGGGGATCAGCTTGGCGTTGGGATCCTTGTGGGGGTCGGCGGTGAACAGACCGTCAATGTCCGAAAGCAGCACCAGCAGGTCGGCCCCCACACACTGGGCCACAATGGCGGAAAGGGTGTCGTTGTCGCCGATGACGATCTCATCGGTGGCGATGGTGTCGTTTTCGTTCAGGATGGGCAGCGCCCCCAGCTGCAGCAGCCGGTTGATGGTGTTTTCAAAGTTCTGGCGGCGCTCGGTGTGGTCAATGTCCGCGCCGGTCAGCAGAATCTGCGCCACGGTGTGGTTGTAACCGCCGAACAGCCGGTCGTAGGTGTACATCAGTTCGCACTGGCCCACGGCGGCGGCCGCCTGCTTGGTGGGGATGTCGGTAGGGCGCTTTTGCAGCGGCAGCTTGCCCACGCCCATGCCGATGGCGCCGGAGGACACGAGGATCAGCTCATGCCCGGCGTTTTTCAGGTCACTGAGGGCCTTGACCAGCTCTTCCACATGGCGGATGTTCATCATGCCGGTGGGATGGGCCAGGGTGGAGGTACCAACTTTAACAACAATACGCATGGTTCACACGTCCTTTCGTCCGCGGGCGGAATGCCCGGGTCAGCCAAACAGGCGGAAGTTCTTCAGGGTGTCGGAAAACTGGTTCAGGTTGTCGGCGGCCTGCCGCAGGCTTTCGGCGGTCTGGTTCAGACCGTTCATGTCCAGGTTGGCCAGCTGCTGGCTCAGCTGGCTGAGGGCGGAATTCAGGCTGTCCATATTCAGCTGGCCCAGAATCTCGGTCAGGCGGTTCAGCTGGCCGCCCAGCCGCACGGCCAGCACTACGGCGGCTACGGCGATCACCGCCAGCACAACGGCGAGAATGCGGCTCCAGGTCAGCTGGCGGCGCAGCAGGCGGTTGGTCTGGCGCGTTTCCTCCAGCAGCTGGGCCAGGGGTTCGTTGTCGTTCACAGGCGGGGCCTCCTTTGCGTTTTATAAAATAATGTGTCCGGTTACACGGTGGCCTTGGGCGGATAATAGCGGGCGCCGTAAATGGCGGTGCCCACCCGCACCATGGTGCTGCCCTCCAGAATGGCGGCGGCAAAATCGTCGCTCATGCCCATGCTCAGAATGTCCAGCCGGGCGCGGGTGTAGCCCCGGCCCTGTGCCTGCTCAAACAGGGTACGCATGGCGGCAAAGGCCCGGCGGGCATCGTCCTCGCTCAGATCAGCGGGGGGGATGGCCATCAGGCCGCGCACCCGCAGGTTCGGCAGGGCCTCGGCGGCCTCCATCAGCGGCCACAGGGCTTCGGGGGCCACGCCGCTCTTGCTGGCCTCGCCGCCGATGTTCACCTCCAGCAGAATGTCCTGGCACAGGTCCTGCTTGGCGGCCTCCTTCTGAATGGCCTTCAGCAGCCGGTCCGAATCCACCGACTGGATGAGGGCGGCCCGGCCCACGGTCTGCTTGACCTTGTTGGTCTGCAGGTGGCCGATCATGTGGGCCGGCTTTTGCAGGTAAGCGCCTGCGTCGGTCTTTTCCACCAGCTCCTGCACATGGTTTTCGCCGAACAGGTCAATGTCCAGCTGGGCGGAAAGGCGAACGGTGTCCGGCGTGCGGGTTTTGCTGGCGGCGCACAGCAGTACGTCGCCCTCCTTGCGCCCGGCTTTGGCCAGCGCATCGGCCATGCGGCTGCGCACGGCCTCTACGTTCTGGCGAAGTGTGGTCAGTTCATCCATAAAATCGTCTCCTCTCAGCGCAGCTCCGGCTGGTAATGGGCGCGCTCGCCGCCGATGTACTTGGGGCGGCTGCGGCCGCACAGCAGGATGGCCTGGCCGATGTGGTCCAGGCTCAGGCGCACCGGCACGGCCACCGGGCGCAGATGCATCCCGATGAGGGTGCCGCCGATGTCCATACCGGCCCCGGCGCCGAAGGGAAGGGCCTCCACCGCGGCGGGATGCTCAAAGTTCTGCCAGCAGGTGGTGGCCCAGCTGCCGCCCGCGTGGGGCTGGGGCAGCACGTTGACCACCGGCGTGAAGGGGGGAAGGGCGGCTTTTTCCACAATGAGCGCCCGGTTCAGGTGCTCGCAGCATTGGGCGGCCAGCCACAGGCCACGCTCTTTTACCAGGGGGGCAATGCCCGCGTAGACGGCGGCAGCCGCGTCCAGACTGCTGTTTTTGCCGATGTGGCCGCCCACGATCTCACTGGAAGAGCAGCCTACCACGAAAAAATCACCGGGGGCGGGGTTCGCAGCCTCCAACAGTTCCCGGGCAGCCTGCGCCGCCTGCTGGGCAACCAGATCAAAATCCAATGTTTCTGACATACAAATCCCTTCTTTGAGTAAGTTTCAGCGGCAGAACGGTGGGGTTGGCACGCCGCTGCTATACCCAAAAGTATAGCACAGACCGAGCAATTTTGGTAGCTAAAGTTCCGGGAGAAAACAGCCATTTAAACGCAAAAAACGCAGAGAGCCGGGTTTGCTCTCTGCGCCTTTGCAAAAATTCCTGTAAAATGGCCCGCTTACCAATTGCAGCAGATGGCCTTGGCCACGGCCTCGGCGTTTTCGCGGCCGGTCAGCTGGGCAGCCAGCTCCAGCGCGAAGGGGATGGCACTGCCCAGCGCCTCGCCGGTGGTGAAGTTGCCGCTGACCACCACGGGCTGTGCCGACTGGACCGCGCCGACCAGATTCTCCCGGCAGCTGGGGTAGCACACGGCCTCGCGGCCGTTCAGCAGGCCCAGTTTGGCCAGTACGGTGGGGGCGGCGCAGATGGCCGCAATCTTTTTGCCCTGTGCGGCCGCCGCCGTGACCATGCGGGCCACCACCGGGCTTTCGCCCAGATGGGTGGTGCCGGGCTGGCCGCCGGGCAGCACCAGAAGGTCAAAGTCCGCCTCGTTCAGTTCGGCGGCCAGTGCATCGGCCTCAAGGCCCACGCCGTGGGTGCTGCACACCGTGCGGCTGCCGCTGATGGAGGCCGTGGTCACCTCAACGCCTGCCCGGCGCAGAACATCCACCACGATGAGGGCTTCGCATTCTTCCAGGCCGTCCGCAAAAAATACACAGGCTTTGCTCATGATCGTTCATCCTTTCCGTTTGGCGGGCGTGCAGGGCGGCCGCCCGGGCCGGGTGCACGCCGCGTGCAGTGAAATACCGGTGAAAAAAGCGGACGGCCCTTTGGAAAGAACCGCCCGCCGTATTCCGCTCAGAAACCCAGAAGGATGCCCTGATCCTCGGCGTAGAACGAGGTCAGGCCGCTGCAGGGCAGCACGGTGACCTTGCTGGCGGGCCATTTGGCGCGGATGCCCGCGCTGAGCCGGTGCGCACCCTCGAGGTTGTTGCAGTGGCTGATGACCACCGGCCCGCCGGTGAAGCCGCGCCGGTCCATTTCCTCCATCATAAAGGCCAGCATCTTGATCTCGCCCCGGGTTTTGTGCACCATGGCAATTTTGCCCTCATCGCTGGCAATGCCCACGGCGCGCATATTCAGCTTGCCGGCCATGAAGCCCACCAGCCGGTTCATGCGGCCGTTCTTGACCAGATTGTCAAAGTTTGCCAGGGCGAACAGCAGGGTGCGCTCGCTGCAATAGCGCTCGGCTTCGGCGCACACCTCTTCAAAGGGAACGCCCTCGCGGATCAGCTCGTTCACGTGCCACAGAATCAGGGCCAGCTCACCGCCGCAGGAGAGACTGTCCATCACATAAATTTTCTTTTCCGGGTGGCTTTCCAGAACCATGTCCCGGGCCACCATGGCGCTGTTGTAGCTGCCGGACAGGCTGCTGGTGATGGTGATGGCGAACACCTGATCCGCCAACAGGAACTTTTCGGCCCATTCCTCCGGGGCGGGGCAGGCGGTGGAGGAGGGGCCGTTGTAGTTGGCCATGGCATCCAGCATGGCCTTGGTGTCCAGCATGGCGTTGTCCACATATTCCCGTTCGCCCATACGGATCTTCAACGGAACGGTGTAGAACGCAGTATCGGGGGCGAGATGGTCGATGGAGCGGATCTCACAGGTGGAATCGGAAACAAGTGCCCAGGTCATATGCAACCCTCGTTTTCATTGATTTTTGCCGCGGCCCCGGGCGTGCAGCCCGAAAGGGAAGCGAAATAAAGCGGAATCTGGTATTCAAAACCAGATGCGTTGCTTCCAGTATAGGCGCTGCGGGGCGGTTCGTCAAGTAAAAACCATCGGCTGGGGAAAAACGCCAGAGAAAACTGTGCCCGGGCCGGCCGGGATGAAACGAAAAACCTTCATCTTTTTTCAGAAAGAACCGCCGGGCAACACCTTGCACCGGGGCCGGGACAGCGATATAATAATAAATGTATCGCAATCAAAACGGCCGCAAAAAATGCCCGGCGGCAGCCCGGCCTGCATTTTGGCACCGGGCACAGCGGCCCTTCGCATAGAGGAAAGTGAAATGGCCAACTATCGTGAATTTTATGAAGAGACCCGGCGGCGCAAGCGCAAAGCGGCCCAGCGGCGCTTTGTGGCTGCCATTGTGGTGCTGGGCGTAGTGCTGGCAGCGGCGCTTTTGCTGGTGCGGTGCGGCAAGAAGGAGGCGCCCGCCCCCGCCGCCACGGAGAAACCGCAGGCAATGGCCACCCCGGCCCCTCTGACGGCCCAGACCGGCCGGGAGGACGACGGCAGCTGGAACACCCGCGAGCCGGTGGAACAGACCATTGACGGGGAGATCCGCTCGGCGGATTACCGGATGCTGGCCCTGCCCGCCAACGGTACGGCAGACCCCAGCTACCTGAACGGCGTGACGTTCCTGGGCGACAGCCTGACCCAGGGCTTCCAGACCTACGCGGGGCTGGAGGCGAAGGACCGCTCGTATTTCTGCGCCTACAAGGGCATGGGCGTGAAGCAGGTGGTGGACGATGCCACCGTGAAGAATCTGGCGGGCGAGGAGCAGGTGCCCATGCAGGCCCTCATTGACAGCCAGCCGGACAATGTGTATGTGGAACTGGGCGTGAACACCCTGAACAACACTACCGATGAATCCTTCATTGCCTACTACGACCGGATGCTGGAGCGGCTGACCAGCGAGCTGCCCGACGGTGTGGGCATTTATGTGCAGGCCCTGCCCCCCATCCGGGAGGAGAAGCGCCTGCCCAACCAGATGAGCCTGACCAACGAGCGTTTCCGCCAGGTGAACGACCAGCTGGCAGTTCTGGCGGCCAAGTGGGGCGTGTACTTCCTGGACATTCAGGAGGCGCTGGTGGACGAAGAGGGCCAGATGCGCACCGAGTATCTGGGCAACTACGACTGCGTGCATATGTCCCCCGAGGGCTACCGGGTGTGGGAGAATTACATTCTGACCCACACGGTGTACAACCGCCGCAACACCTATGAGAACGGCAGCTCCTACTACATCGAGAGCTGACGGGCGGCTGGGGTTGGCGGCCATGGCCGCGCCCGGTTTGAGAGAAGCTGAACCCCAAAGCAGGCACAGCCTGAGCGGAAAACCGCCGGGGCTGTGCCTGCTTTTTTGTGCGATGCACTGCGTGTTTATGAGGCCCATGCGCTGATGCAGTGTGCGCATTTGCGCGGTCTGCTTTGTGCGGCGCGGCAGTGCGCTTTAAAATCAAATCATTTGAAATCCGTTGAAATAACTGGGGACCAGACAAAAAATGCGGTGTGCCGAAGGGCACACCGCATAATTTTTGAAAACCTGGAAGTGCAGAAGCCTTAGAACAGGCCGGTGATCTTGCCGTTAGCGTCCACATCGATGGACTCGGCGGCGGGCTTCTTGGGCAGGCCGGGCATGGTCATGATGTTGCCCATGATGACTACCACAAACCCGGCACCGGCGGACAGGCGGGCGTCCCGCACGTTCATGGTGAAGTGCTCAGGCGCGGCCAGCAGCTTGGCGTCGTCGCTGAAGCTGTACTGGGTCTTGGCGATGCACACGGGCAGGTTGCCGTAGCCCATGGCGGTGAACTCGTCCAGCGTCTTCTTGGCGGCGGGGGCATAGGTCACGCCGTCGGCCCGGTAGATGTTCTTGCACACGGCCTCGATCTTCTCGGTCAGGCTGGCCTCGGCGGGGTAGGTGTAGTGGATGGGGCAGCCGCCTTCGGGGGCGCTCTCGGTCAGCTTCAGCACCTGCTCGGCCAGGGCCTTTCCGCCCTCGCCGCCCTTGGCGAACACCTCGCTCAGGGCGCAGGGCACGCCCATTTCGGCGCACAGCTCTTCCACAGCGGCCAGCTCCTCAGGGGTGTCGGTGGGGAAGGCGTTCACGGCCACACACACGGGCAGGCCGAACTGATTCTTCATGTTGTCAATGTGGCGGGCCAGGTTGGCGGCGCCGGCCTTCACCAGCTCCACGCTGGGCTGGTTCAGCTCGGTTTTGGGGCAGCCGCCGTGATGCTTCAGGGCGCGCACGGTGGCAACCAGCACCACGGCGCTGGGGGCCAGGCCGGTCATGCGGCACTTGATGTCCAGAAACTTCTCCGCGCCCAGGTCAGCGCCGAAGCCGGCCTCGGTGACCACATAGTCGGCCAGAGACAGGCTGAGCTTGGTGGCCATGACGCTGTTGCAGCCGTGAGCAATGTTGGCGAAGGGGCCGCCGTGGATGATGGCGGGGTTGTTCTCCAGCGTCTGCACCAGGTTGGGGTCGATGGCGTCCTTCAGCAGGGCGGTCATGGCACCGGCCGCGCCGATGTCACCGGCGGTGACCGGCTTGCCGTCGTAGCTGTAGGCCACCACAATGCGGCTCAGGCGGGCCTTCAGGTCCTCCAGGTCGGTGGCCAGGCAGAAGATGGCCATCACTTCGCTGGCAACGGTGATGTCGAAGCCGTCCTCACGGGGGGTGCCGTTCACCTTGCCGCCGATGCCGTCCACCACAAAGCGCAGCTGGCGGTCGTTCATATCTACGCAGCGCTTCCACACGATGCGCCGGGGGTCAATGTTATGGGGGTTGCCCTGATAGACGCTGTTGTCCACCATGGCGGCCAGCAGGTTGTTGGCTGCGCCGATGGCATGCAGGTCGCCGGTGAAGTGCAGGTTGATGTCCTCCATGGGCACCACCTGGGCGTAGCCGCCGCCGGCCGCGCCGCCCTTTACGCCGAACACGGGGCCCAGGCTGGGCTCACGCAGGCAGAGCATGGTCTTTTTGCCCAGGGCATTCATTGCATCGGCCAGGCCCACGCTGGTGGTGGTTTTGCCCTCGCCCGCGGGGGTGGGGCTGATGGCCGTTACCAGAATCAGCTTGCCCTGCTTGTGGGGCTGCTGAAGCAGGCGATGGTCGATCTTGGCCTTGTACTTGCCGTACAGGCTGATTTCATCCTCGGTGAGGCCCAGCTTCTGGGCAACCTGGGCGATGGGCTGCATCTGGGCAGCCTGGGCGATTTCGATGTCACTCTTCATAGCAATTACCGTCCTTTTCCATACCGGCATAGGGTGGGCTTCACCCCCCGGCTGACTTGCTTGGGACCTACATTGTGCACAGACAACGCCGCCTGTGCGGTCCAAAACCTACTATAACATCTTTTTGGGGTGCGGGCAAGCCAAAATGGCGCGGCGGGAACGGTTTCGGCGTTTATGCCAAAGGGCCGGACAACGCACCGGGCAAAGCAGGATAAATGTTCCAATTGTGCGCACAATGCGAACGCACCCGGTGACTTCATCCACCGGAAAAGCCCGGCAAAAGTACGACTTTTGGCCGCTTTGCAGCAGCAAACAGCGCCCCGGGGGCGTGGCCCCCGAGGCGCTGCTTTAAAGTTTATGCGGTGCGTTGATGTGGACAGACCCGCGGCCCGATCACTCGAGAACCTTGAAGCCCACTTCGTCCTCCACCAGAGGCAGGTCCTTCACGATGCGCTTTTCCACCTGCACATAGCGGCCCTTTTCCAACTCGGCCACGAAGCGGTTGATGTCCTCTTCGCTGCCCTGAAGCTCCAGCTCGACCACGCCGTCCTCACAGTTCTTAATCCAGCCGGTGACGGGGATCATCTGGGTGGCGTACTCAGCCCGGAAACGCAGACCCACGCCCTGAACCTGGCCTTCCAGAATGAAGTGCTTGCGCATTTTTGCAGTTGCCATACGATTGCCTCCTTGTTTTATCAGCAACGGTTTGTTGGCCGGGCCGCCCTGCCGCCCCTGCCCTGTCAGCATGGGCGGGTGCGCTGGCCCTGGGCCAGAAGGCCGGCCGAATTCATTGCCCTCAGTATACAGTACCTTGGGGCGGGGCGCAAGGGGCAAACGGAATATTTTGTTAAAAAATAGACAAATTCAGGAAATTGCTAAGAAAGCGTGCCCATAAATCTACAAAACGGCACCGCACAGGCGGCAGTTTGTACGTCGGACCCGGCCCGGGCGGCTTTTTTCAGGGGGCAAGGGCTCAGCAGCCGGCCAGAACGGCGTCCCGCAGGGCGGCCAGCTGGTCCATCTGGCCTTCCTGCAGAGCGCCCCGGATGGTGACCACCGGCTCCAGCACGGTGGTGTTCTTCATGGCTTCCAGGCTGGGGCGCAGCAGGCGGGCGGCGGCGGGGGCCCAGCTGCCGTTTTCCAGCAGGGCGAAGGTGCGGCCCTGAAGCGCCAGAGCCTTCATGTCGTTGACAAAGGCCTCAATGGCCGGATACACCCCGCCGTTGTAGGTGGGGCAGGCCAGAACGATCTGCTTGCAGCGGAAGGCCTCGCCGATGAGCTGGCTGACCGGCGTGACCGAAGCATCGTACACCCGCAGATCCTTTGCGCCGCCCTCGGCCAGCAGCCCGGCGAACAGTTCGGCTGCCCGGGCAGTGTTGCCGTACATACTGCCGTACACCACCATTACGCCGCTGCCTTCCGGCTGCCAGCGGCTCCACCGGTCGTATTTTTCCAGGAACCAGTCCAGATCCTTCCGCCAGATGGGCCCGTGCAGGGGGCAGAGCATCTTCACCGGCAGGGCGGCGGCCTTTTTCAGCAGGGCCTGCACGGAAGCACCGTATTTGCCCACGATGTTGGCGTAATAGCGGCGGGCATCGTCCAGCCAGTCCCGCTCAAAGTTCACCTGGTCGGCAAAAACCGCGCCGTCCAGCGCGCCGAAGGTGCCGAAGCCGTCGGCCGTGTACAAGGCGCCGGTGGCCTCGTCAAAGCTTACCATCACCTCGGGCCAGTGCACCATGGGGGCCATGGCGAACCGCAGGGTGTGGCGGCCGGTGCTCAGGGTGCTGCCCTCGGCCACGACCACCTGCCGGTCGGGCCAGTCGGTGCCGAAGAACTGCCGCAGCATGGGGCAGGTTTTGGCGTTTACCACCAGCTTCAGGTCGGGCCAGAGGGCGGTCAGCCGGGCGATCTGGGCGCAGTGGTCCGGCTCCATGTGGCTGATGACCAGATAATCCAGCGGGCGGCCGGCCAGCAGGGCGGTGAGGTTCTCCAGCCAGGACTGGGCCACGGCGGAATCCACCGTATCCAGCAGCAGGGTCTTTTCGTCCAGGATCAGGTAGGAGTTGTAGCTTACGCCCCGGGGAATGGGAAAGAGATTCTCAAACAGGGCCAGGCGGCGGTCACTGCCGCCCAGCCAATAGGTATCGGCTGCAATGAGATGCACATCTTTCATGGAGAATGCCTTCTTTCTTTTTATAAAAATGGGCCGGGTGAATTGAAAACAGCAGGGGCAGGAACGCCCCCGCGCTTCGATTATAGCGGCCGGGGCAGCGCTTGTCCATGCACAAAACGGCGGGGGAGGCCCCTTCCGTCAGTACCAGTTTATCCAAACCGGCGCGCAGATTTCTGTGATTTTGGCAACAAACCGGCGGCGTGGTGCCGCGGCGGGCCGCTTGACTTTGCGGCAAAGCCTTTTATACTATATAATAGATTATTGCGGGTCGGCGGTTGCCGGCCATGCAGGCAATACGAAGGTCCGTTCCATTCGCGGCCTTCTGTGAAAGGAAGAAACAACATGGATAAGAATACGTTCTACATCACCACCCCCATTTACTACCCCAGCGACAAGCTGCACATCGGCCACAGCTACACCACCGTGGCCTGCGATGCGCTGGCCCGCTTCAAGCGGATGCAGGGCAAAGAGGTGATGTTCCTCACCGGCACCGACGAGCACGGCCAGAAAATTCAGGATAAGGCCGCCGCTGCCGGCGTGACCCCCAAGCAGTATGTGGACAACATTGTGGAAGGCCCCGGCGGCGTGAAGGACCTGTGGAAGCTGCTGGACATCAGCTACGACCGGTTCATCCGCACCACCGACGACTACCACATGGAGAGCTGCCAGAAGATCTTCACCACGCTGCACGACAAGGGCGATATTTACAAGAGCGTGTACAAGGGCCATTACTGCAAGCCCTGCGAGAGCTTCTGGACCGACAGCCAGCTGAAGGACGGCAAGTGCCCCGACTGCGGCCGCGATGTGTACGAGGCCGAGGAGGAAGCCTACTTCTTCAAGACCAGCAAGTACGCCGACCGCCTGCTGAAGTGGTACGAGGAGAACCCTCAGTTCATCCAGCCCGAAAGCCGCAAGAACGAGATGATCGCCTTCATCAAGCAGGGCCTGCAGGACACCTGTGTGTCCCGCACCACCGTGCCCTGGGGCATCCCCGTTCCCTTTGACACCAAGCACACCATGTATGTGTGGGTGGACGCCCTGAGCAACTACATCACCGCGCTGGGCTACGGCAACGAGAAATACAACGACTACGACAAGTTCTGGCCCGCCGACATCCACATGGTGGGCAAGGAGATCCTGCGCTTCCACACCATTCTGTGGCCCGCCATGCTGATGGCGCTGGATCTGCCCCTGCCCAAGAGGGTGTTCGGCCATGGCTGGCTGCTGATGAACGGCGGCAAGATGAGCAAGTCGGTGGGCAACGTGGTGGACCCCGTCATCCTGTGCCAGCGCTACGGCGTGGACGCTATCCGCTACTTCCTGCTGCGTGAGATCCCCTTCGGCAACGACGGCATGTTCACCAACGAGGCCCTGATCAGCCGCATCAACTCCGACCTGGCCAACGACCTGGGCAACCTGCTCAGCCGCACTGTGGCCATGTGCGAGAAGTACTTCGGCGGCACCGTGGCACCCACCGGCGCGGCCACCGAGTTTGACGAAGACCTGAAGGCCGTGGTGAGCGCCATGCCCGCCCAGGTGGCCAAGGATATGGACGAGCTGCTCATTCCTCAGGCCCTGCAGGAGATTTTCAAGGCCATTCAGCGGGCCAACAAGTACATTGACGAGACTGCTCCCTGGGCCCTGGCCAAGGACGAGAGCAAGAAGGATCAGCTGCAGCAGGTGCTGTACAACCTGTGCGAGAGCCTGCGCATGGCGGCCATTCTGCTGAACGCCTATCTGCCCAACACCGCCCCCAAGATGGCTGCCCAGCTGGGCCTGGCCGAGGGCGAGCTGAGCTTTGAGGAGCTGAGCTGGGGCAAGCGCACCAGCTATACCGTCCACAAGGGCGAGGCGCTGTTCCCCCGCATTGATGTGAACAAGGAGCTGGCCGAGCTGGCCGCGCAGGATGCTGCCCGCAAGGCCGCTGCCGAGGCTGCCAAGGCCGCCGAGAAGCCCGCCGAGGCCCCCAAGGCCGAGCAGGCTGAGGCGAAGGAGCAGGAGCACCTGCCCGAGATCACCATCGATGACTTCGCAAAGTGCGAGATGCGGGTGGCGAAGGTGCTGACCTGTGAGCGCCTGAAGGAGAGCAAGAAGCTGCTGAAGTTCACCCTGTTTGACGGCGAGCGTGAGCGCACCATCCTCTCCGGCATTGCCAAGTGGTATGCCCCGGAGGACCTGATCGGCAAGCATCTGTGCATCGTGGCCAACCTGGCCCCCCGGCCCATGATGAAGGGCAAGTATGTGAGCGAGGGCATGATCGTCTCCGCCGAGGACGACGAGGGCAATGTGACGGTGCTGCAGCTGCCGGAGACCGTGAAGCCCGGCGCCCAGCTCTGCTGAGGAAAGCGCCATGAAAGGCCCTATTTTTGATACCCACGCCCACTATTGCAGCACCCGGTTCGACCCGGACCGGGAGGAGCTGCTGGCCCGCCTGCCCGAAGAGGGCGTGGTGGGGGTGTGCGAGTGCGCCACCCACTCCGGCGATGCCGCCCTGGCGGTGGCGCTGGCGCACAAATTCCCCTATGTGTGGGCCGCGGTGGGCATTCACCCGGAGAGCCTGATTGAGGAAGACGCGGCCACGGTGGCCGTGTACCGGGGCGATTGGGCCGCCGAGCTGCGGGATATGGCCCCCCTGTTTGAGGACGAGCGGGTGGTGGCCGTCGGCGAGTGCGGGCTGGACCACCACTGGCCCATTCCGGAGCAGGCCCAGCTGGACCTGCTGGAAGCCCAGCTGAAGCTGGCCCGGGAGCTGGATAAGCCCATCATTCTGCACGACCGGGAGGCCCACGCCACCATGTATGAGCTGCTGCGCAAGTACAAACCCAGAGGCATTCTGCACTGCTATTCCGGCAGTGCGGACGATGCCGAATGGCTCACCGCCCAGGGGCTGTACCTGGGGTTCGGCGGGTCGGCCACCTTTAAGGGGGCGCGCCGCGCACTGGAGGCGGCCAAAGTGGTTCCGCCGGAACAGCTGCTGCTGGAGACCGACTGCCCCTACATGGCGCCGGTGCCCTTCCGGGGCAAGCGGAACGACTCGAGCCTGATCGCCCACACCGCCGCCGCGCTGGCCCGGGAGCTGGACGTGCCCGAGGAGGAGCTGCTGACCCGAACCGCAGCCAACGCCCGGCGGGTGTTCGGCCTGGAAGAGAGCAACCCCGGAACCCTTTGAACCGCACAACGATTGAACCAATAAAAGGAGAATTACCATGAAAGCACGCATTCCCAAACATCGCGAGTACATCATCCAGTTCCCTCAGGAGATGGCACAGGCCACCCAGGACGAAGCCTGGGGCAAGCTGACCCAGATTCTGGAGGACTACAAGAAGGCCCACAACGGCAACAGTGTGTATGAGCCTACCTTCATTGAGGACACCAAGGATCAGGTGGAAGCCCTGAAGGCCGAGTACGGCTTCGAGTACAGCATCGAGGAGAAGTGATCGCTTCGCTGCATTCCGGCGGCGTGCCAACCTCCCATTTTGCGGGCGGCGGCACGCCGCCTTTTTGTTTGGCCGATTTGGCCCGATGCAGCGTGATTTTCGACGTGAAGCGCCGGAAATAGAAAAAAGCTCTGACCGGAACGTGCTGCGATACAAATTTAAAAACGGCGTAAATACGTTTGACTTGAATTTGCAAATGAAACGATCGTCCATATGTATGATATGATTGCACAAAAACAATCAACAAACTACGTGCAATTTGTCAATAGAAACAAAGGCGGGAGTTGGCTATAATAAAATCAAACAAAAGAGAACACCACCGAAGCAAAAAGCAGAAGGGGATGCCAAAATCCAACCCCCCTCGGTGGTCGGAAAGGAGCTTGATCCCGATGGCAAAGATTGAAGAACCCGTGCAGCATTGGCAGCCCGGGGTCGGCAGATAAACGGTACCCTCACACCCCAGGATGTGATCCTGTAAGAGACCAAGGAAGGGTTTTACCGTAGGAACTGACCAGAACCCCGGCAGACTGCCGGAGAGAACGATAGAAAACCTTTTAATATAGATTTTGAGCCAAGCGAAAAGTGATTGAACGGCCCGGCGCAATGGCTGCCGGAAGAAACCATAAAATCTCGTTTCACACGAACCAGAAATCTACAAAGGGTTACGCCAATGAACAGCTGAAACAACAGAGGGTTCAAAGAACCCCGAATGGTTTGCATCAAGCAAAGGCACCCGCAACGCACGACGGCGAACCGGGCGCGTGAGTAAGCCGGATGGCAAAGAGGCATTGCAGCCAATGTACTGAAGAACATCCCCAACCAAACCAAGGAAAGGATGACGCAGAATGAAGCGATTTGTGATGCGTCCCCACATCCACCCCTGACATTGGGCCGGAGCAGGCCGGCAGCGTGGCAGAGACGGATGGTTCAATTCCAACCTTTGAGATGAGGCTTTGAAACCGATGTACTAAGCAGCATTCCCCAAGGCGCGCGGCATTTGGGCCGGTGTAAGAAGCCACGATGGGCAAATTACCCGCCCACCGCGAGATACGGAAATTCAAACCATGAGGCTTTGAAACCAATGAACAGCTAAAACGTTGCATCAATTCCAAAATCAGAAAAAGAAGGAACGTGGACCCTATGAAATGTTCATCCGTTCACCGCTTCCACATCTGAGATGAGGCTTTGAGACCAATGTACTAAGAATCACAAGGGCGGGCGCTCGCGTTGGGCACCCGCCCTTTTTGTGGTAAAATAAAAAAGGTTTATGAGGTTTCGGCCGGGTCTGGCCGGACCCCGGAAAAAGAAATGGCAAAAAGGAGGGCGGCCGGATGCTCGAGCGGTTTCTGGATGAGTTCAATCGAAAAACGACCCGGGAAAAGTTTTTATGGGGGCGCCGGGCGGCCCTGATTCTGGCGGCCGCTCTGGCGGTGGTGTTTCTGGCGGTTTACCTGCTGTCTGGCGGAAAACCGGTGCTTGCCTTTGGCAACGGCAGCCTGCGCCAGCGCGGCGATGGCCTGTATCAGGGCACCGTATACGGCGATACGCCGGTGACGGTGCAGGTGGACGGCGAGTATCGGCCCGGCGAAACCGTGCGGGTGCGGGTGGACGCCGCCCAGGCCGGAACCGGCGAGGGCTGGGTGACCCTCGGCAGCGAGGAACAGAGCGAAGAGGGCTTGGGGCTGGAGGAAAGCCAGCCCTGCTGGCCGGTGACCATCACCTGGCGGGATAAGAACGTGTTTGAGGGCTTTGCGGACGGACAGGGCCAGCTCTACACGCGGCACGAAAGCGGTGCGCTGATTCCGTCGGTGGATTTCAGCTACGAACTGGGTGAGCAGAGCCTGGACGATTGGGTCAGCCCCGGGTGGTTGGGCCGCGCCGCTGCCGGTGACACCGTGGTGAAGGGCAGCCTGAAGTATTATGGGATGGCCTGCCTGGTGCTGGGCCTTGCGGTGCTGGTGATTCTGTTCGGTGAATCGCTGAATCGCATCAGCCTCAGCTGGTACGTGAAGGGCGAGGTGGAACCGAGCGACACCTTTTATATGATCCAGGTGCTGGAGTGGGTTCTGCTGCTGGGGCTGTTTGTGATTCTGTGCATCAGCGGCCTGAATGAGCTGGGATGAGCTTTTTTACTTAAACAATCGAAACACAGCCAATGCAAACGATACGGGAACAATGCGAGAAGAACCAGGCAGACAGGCCGGTGGGGGAGCATCTCCGCGGACCTGTCTGCTTCTTTTTGCGGCAAGTTGGGCCGAGCCGGGCGCGCGCTGCGTGTGCACGTGCTGGATCCCATGTGCAGGCATCTGCGGGCGCGAAAAATGCCGTGCCAAATTGGGAGACAGAACTTCAATTTGGGACACAAATTCAATTTTGGTAAAACGCCTCTTCAAACCCGCCAAGGTTTGTTGCAAGTTTGTACATAATTGAATGGTATAACAAATGCATCATCCGGATTCAGCCGGGAAAATTAGAAACCGGCGGCGTGCAAAGGGGCCGCCGGGCAGGCTGGAGCCCCATACAGAATGGAGTTTTTTTCATGAATGAGGTAAAAACACCCAAGAAACCCCTCATCTCCTATTACTGTGTCGTGATTCTGCTTCTTCTGCTGTTTAATATGCTGGTCATGCCCACGATCAGTCAGCGGCAGGTCAAAGAAGTGGATTACAACACCTTCATGGAGATGACCTACAACGACAACATCGGCAAGGTGGAGCTGCAGGACAACCAGATCCTCTTTACCGACAAGGACAACAAGCAGGTGTACAAGACCGGCCTGATGAGCGACCCGGAACTGACCCAGCGCCTGTATGACCACGGGGCGCAGTTCGCCAGCGAAATTCAGGAGCAGATGTCGCCCGTTCTGAGTTTTTTGCTCAGCTGGGTGTTGCCCATTGTGATTTTTGTTGGCCTGGGGCAGATGCTCACCAAGCAGATGATGAAGAAAATGGGCGGGCCGAACTCCATGATGTTCGGCGCGGGCAAATCCAACGCGAAGGTGTACGTGAAATCCTCGGAGGGCATCAAGTTTACGGACGTGGCCGGTGAGGACGAAGCCAAGGAGAACCTCTCCGAAATTGTGGATTATCTGCACAACCCGGACAAATACCGGGACATCGGCGCTTCCATGCCCAAGGGCGTGCTGCTGGTGGGCCCTCCGGGTACAGGCAAAACCCTGCTGGCCAAGGCCGTGGCCGGTGAGGCCAACGTGCCCTTCTTCTCCATGTCCGGTTCGGAATTTGTGGAGATGTTCGTGGGCATGGGCGCTTCCAAGGTGCGCGACCTGTTCCGCCAGGCCAAAGAGAAGGCCCCCTGCATTGTGTTCATTGATGAGATCGACGCCATCGGCAAAAAGCGCGACGGCCAGCTGAGCACCAACGACGAGCGGGAGCAGACCCTGAACCAGTTGCTTACCGAGATGGATGGCTTTGAGGACAACACCGGCGTGATCATTCTGGCGGCCACCAACCGGCCGGATTCTCTGGACCCGGCCCTGACCCGCCCCGGCCGCTTTGACCGGCGGGTGCCGGTGGAGCTGCCGGATCTGAAGGGCCGTGAGGCCATTCTGCGGGTGCACGCCAAGAAGATCAAGGTGGCGGGCGATGTGGACTTCGGCAAGATCGCCCGGATGGCCTCCGGCGCTTCCGGTGCAGAGCTGGCCAACATCATCAACGAGGCAGCCCTGCGGGCCGTGCGGGCCGGGCGGCATTCCGCCACCCAGGCCGACCTGGAAGAGAGCATTGAGGTGGTCATCGCCGGCTACCAGAAGAAGAACGCCATTCTCACCGACGAGGAAAAGCGCATTGTGGCTTACCACGAAATCGGCCACGCCCTGGTGGCGGCGCTGCAAAGCCACTCGGCCCCGGTGCAGAAGATCACCATTGTGCCCCGCACCTCCGGCGCGCTGGGCTATACCATGCAGGTGGATGAGGGCAATCACTACCTGATGAGCAAGGTGGAGATCGAAAACAAGATCGCCACCCTGACCGGCGGCCGTGCCGCCGAGGAAGTGGCCTTTGGCTCGGTGACCACCGGCGCTTCCAACGACATTGAGCAGGCCACCAAGCTGGCCCGCGCAATGATTACCCGCTACGGCATGAGCGAGGATTTTGACATGGTGGCGCTGGAAACCGTGAGCAACCAGTATCTGGGCGGCGACGCCTCGCTGGCCTGCTCGGCTGAGACCCAGACCAACATTGACCGACAGGTGGTGGCCCTGGTGAAAAAGCAGCACGAAAAGGCGGCCCAGCTGCTGCTGCAAAACCGGGATAAGCTGGATCGGCTGGCCCAGTATCTGTATGAAAAAGAGACCATCACCGGCGATGAATTCATGGCCATGCTGAACGAGCCTGCGGCTCAGCTGCCGCAGGACGTGCCGGGTGCGCAGGAATAAAACCAGCGCGCAGAGCGGCGCACGCCCTCCTGAATGACCAAACTGCAAGAATGCAATAACGCAAGAACAGCGCCTGATCGGATGCAATCGTCCGGTCAGGCGCTGTTTTTGCTGTGTTTATTTTTGTATGGGCCGCGGGGGTATAGGAACGGCTGGACCGCCGTGCAGCCTGCAAAAGCGGGGGGCCTCGGTCAGCCCTCCAGGCTCTTGCGCACAATGTCGTACAGAATGGGCTTCATCTGCTCGATGCCGGCGGGGCGGCCTTCGATGATGGAGGCGTAGCAGATGGAGCCGCACATCTCCACCAGCACAAAGATCAGCCGGAACAGCTCCTCCGGGGTATAGCGCTCCATCAAAGGGCTGTGCTCCAGGGCGCTGGCCAGGTCCTGCCACACCGGGTCGGAGGGCTGGCTCAGCTCATGCTCCACCATGGGCCAGCTGAAATTGCGGCGGATGAGATACAGCTGCAATTTGTTGCGTTTGAAGTGCTCGATGATCTGATCCATCAGGTGCACCACCCGGTCGGCAAAGTCGGCGGCGGGCATCTGGCGGCTGGCGGCGTAGCTCTCCCGCAGAATGCGGGTGCACAGCTTGTCTACCAGCTTTTGGGTCAGGTCGTCTTTGTTTTTAAAGTAGGTATAAAAAGAGCCTTTGGCCACCTGGGCCTCCTGCACAATGTCATCAATGGAGGTTTTGGGCTGGCCCTTGCTCATAAACAGGCGGTAGGCGGCGTCCAGAAGGTTCTGTTCCCGGTCCTCCCGCTGGGTGGGGGATTGTTTGGGCATACGGCGGCTCTCCTTTCCCGGATCGTTGCAAAAATCAGAAATTCCGCAGGCCATTGGGCATATTCCGGCCCGGTGTGTGCATTCATCCAGCCAAAAGCCCGGCGCATCCCGGCGGAATTCGGCTGCTTTTGCGGTTCATTGCTTCAAAGTATAGGCGATGCGGTGGGGATTTACAAGGGCGAATTGCCAAGTTGGTGAAAAATGACCAATGGTCAGTTTTGCTCAAAATTGACTATTAGTCATTTTTACTATTGCATTTGCGAAACAAACCTCGTATACTGAATAAGACAAAAGTGACCAACAGTCATTTTGAAAGGAGAGAACCCCATGGAACGACTTGCCCGGTTCGTGGTTCGCCACCGGAGGCTGGTGCTGTTTGTGGCAGTGCTGCTGCTGATTCCGTCTTTGCTGGGCGCGATCGGCACCTACATCAATTACGACATTCTGACCTATCTTCCGGCAGAGCTGGACTCCATGATCGGCGAGACCTATCTGGAGGACGACTTCCACATGGCCAGTACGGCCATGCTCACGGTGGAAAACCTGCCCACCGCCGAGACCCTGAAGATGAAGGATGAGCTTGCCCAGGTGCCGGGCGTGCGCAAGGTGGTGTGGACCAGCGACATGCTGGATGTGACCATTCCCAGCGAGATGCTTCCGGCTGATGTGCGGGACTTCTTCTACAACAACAGCGGCGCCACCATGCTGCTGGTGCAGTTTGAGGGCACCAGCGCCAGCGCCGAAACCATGGCCGCCATTCAGCAGATCAAAACGATTCTGCGCAAGGATTGTTTCATCGGCGGTATGTCCGCTATTCTGGCGGACACCAAGGCCCTGATCGACCAGGAGATCCCGCTGTATGTACTGTGCGCGGTGGGCTGCTCGCTGGTGGTGCTGTTCCTCAGCCTGAAGAGCACGGTGGTGCCCTTCATCTTTATGCTGGGGCTGGCGTTCCCCATTGCCTACAACTTCGGCACCAACATTTTTCTGGGCCAGATCAGCTACATCACCGAGGCCCTGGCTACGGTGCTTCAGCTGGGCGTGACCATGGACTTCTCCATCTTTCTGCTGCACCGCTTCGAGGAAGAGAAGGCCGACCTGGGCGGCACGAACCTCACCGATGCGCAGCTGGAAGAGTGCATGACCCGGGCCATCTGCAACACGGCCTCGTCCATTTCGGCCTCGTCGCTCACCACGATTGCAGGCTTTCTGGCCATGTGTACCATGAGCCTGACCCTGGGCGCAGACATTGGCATCGTGATGGCAAAGGGCGTTGCGCTGGGTGTTGTGTGTACCGTTACGGTGCTTCCGGCCCTGCTGATGCAGTTCCGTAAGCCCATTGAGAAGTTCAACCACCGCACCCTGATCCCCAAGCTGCCCCGCACGGCAAAGTTTGTGACAAAGCACTACCTGCCGCTGCTGATTTGCTTCCTGATTCTGGTCGTTCCCTTTGCCATTGCCCAGAATAAGGTGGACATCTATTACACCCTGTTCGACAGCCTGCCCCAGACCATGGACGGCATCGTGGGCACCAACCGGCTGAAGGACGATTTCAACATGACCACCTCCCATTTCGTGATCGTGGACGAAAACCTCACCAACCGGCAGCTCACTGAGCTTTCCAATGAGATGGCGGCGGTGGACGGCGTGAACCAGGTGCTCAGCTACGAGAAGTTTTTGGGCGGTGCCATCCCCGAAAATCTGGTGCCGGCCGATCTGCGGGACATCTTCCACGCAGGCGGCCACCGGATGATTCTGGTAAACTCCAGCTACAAGAGCGGCGCGGATGAGCAGAACCACCAGCTGGAAGAGCTGGACGCCATTGTGAAGAGCTTCGACCCCCAGGGCGTCATCAGCGGCGAGGGAGCCATGACCAAGGACCTGATTCAGGTGGCGGATGTGGACTTCCGCAATGTGAACGTCACCTCCATCGCGGCGGTGTTCGCCATCATCCTTATCAGCTTCGGCTCCGTGTCCATTCCGGTTCTGCTGGTGGGCGCCATTGAGAGCGCCATTGCCATCAACATGGGCATTCCGTACTTTACCGGAACCGAGCTGCCCTTTGTGGCCAGCATCGTGGTGGGCACCATTCAGCTGGGCGCCACCGTGGACTACGCCATTTTGACCACGACCCGCTTCAAAGAGGAGCTGGAGAAGGGGGCCAGCGTGAAAGAGGCCGCCCACATCGCGGTGGAGCAATGCAGCCAGAGCATTCTGACCAGCGGCCTGACCTTCTTTGCAGCCACCGCCAGCGTGGCGGCCATCTCCCAGATGGAGCTGATCAGCAGCCTGTGCCACCTGATCAGCCGCGGCGCGCTGATCAGCATGGCCGTGATTATTCTGATTCTTCCGGCGCTGCTTATTGTGTTTGCACCGGTTATTGCCCGCACCACTCGCCGCTGGCCCAAGCCCGGCAAGGCGGAAGCGGCCGCGGCGGCCCCGGCACAGCATGGGGCGTTTGCCTTCCACAAAAACGAGAAAAGAGGTCTGAACGGATGAATACTTCCATGAAAAAAGCCATCAGTCTGGTTACCTGCACCGCCCTGGCGGCCGGGTGCTGCACCATGGCCTTTGCGGCCGATGGCCCGGTGACCAAGGATGAGAACGTTTTCCTGTTTTTGAACCCGGACGGCAGCATTCAGAGCCAGGTTGTCAGCGACTGGCTGCACAGCGACAATGGCCTTCGGGGCGTGACCGACCGCACCAGCCTGACCGACATCACCAACCTGAAAAGCGATGCAGCCTACACCCTGAACGGCGATGCCCTCACCTGGGACACTGACGACCACGATGTGTATTATCAGGGCAGCAGCACCCAGACCCCGCCGGTTACCGCCAGCATCCGCTACGAGCTGAACGGCCAGGAGATGACCGCGGCCGAGATGCTGGGCAAGGCGGGCCATGTGAAAATCACGGTGAAGCTCACCAACCACCTGAAAAAGACCTACCAGATCGGCGGGTCGGCCCGCAATGTGTACACCCCCTTTGCCACCGTGGTGAGCATGGCGCTGGGTGCCGATGACTTTACCAACGTGAAGGCGGAGCACGGCACCGTGCAGACCGATTCCCAGACTCAGCTGGTGGCCTTTGTAACCCTGCCCGGTATGCAGGAGACCTTCAAGGGCCTGCTGACCGGCGACCTCTCCGACCTGAACGACAAGCTGCTGGACGAGGTGACGCTGGAAGCGGACACCGACGCCTTTGTGATGCCCACCATTCTGCTGGCGGCCTCCAGCAGCGTGGAGGATCTGCGGGATACCATTGATGACATCCCCTCGCTGGACGAGACCCTGAACGAAGTGCGGGACGGCATGGACGAACTGAAGGACGGCTCGGTGGACCTGGACGACGGTGCCCATGAGCTGGACGACGGCGCCCACGACCTGCACGACGGCGCACAGGAGCTGGACGACGGCGCCAGCGACCTGAAGGACGGCGCGAAGGACCTGGACGACGGCGCCAAAGAGCTGAACGACAAGATGGGCGAGTTCTCCGCCAAGTACACCGAGTTTGACGCCGGTGTGAGCGGCGCGAAGAGCGGCATGGAGACCCTGTACGCCGGGCTGGCCAAGATGAAGGGCCAGATGGACGAAAAGATGCTGCCCGGGTTGGCCCGCGCGGCCCAGCTTCAGGCGGACCTGGAAGGCCAGATGGGCACCATTCAGGGCGTGCTGGGCAGCATCCCTGAAACCAGCCAGCTGGAAGAGGCGCAGGATACGGTGACCCAGGCCGTGACCGATGCGGCCACCAATGCGGCGAGCACCGCGGGCCAGGCTGTGGCCGATGCAGCGGCGGACACCGCCGCGCAGACCTCCCAGGCCTATGCGGCGGCCATCGGCGCGCTGCTGGACAATGAGGAACTGGGCTTCAGCGACGAGCAGAAGGCGGCCGTGCAGGCGGCGCTTTCGGGCGTGGCAGAGGGCCTTGAGAGCGAGGCCAATCAGGCGGCCGTGGCGGAGACCGCTCAGGCGGCTGGTGAAAAGACCGCGGCTCAGGTGGCTGCCCAGGGCAAGATCATTCAGGAGGCGCTGGCCCCTGTGGCCGGGCTGGATACCACCGCCATGAAGCAGCAGGTGGGCGAGGTGAGCACCACCGCCAATGAGCTGATGGGCCTGATGAACACCCTGACCACCTCGCTGTACAACGGCGAGAACCCGCTGGACGATGAGACCATCTACGGCGGCACGAGCCAGCTGGCCGCCGGTGCGCAGCAGCTGGTGGGCGGCGCGGCGACCCTGAGCGGTTACAGCGGCCAGTTCAAGGAGGCCATTGGCCAGTTCAAGAGCGGCACCGGCGAGCTGGCCGACGGCACCGGCAAGCTGCTGGATGGCACCGGCGAGCTGAAGGACGGCACCCAGGAACTGCTGGACGGCACGGTGGATCTGGTGGACGGCACCGGCAAGCTGGTGGACGGCACCCAGGAACTGCTGGACGGCGTGGACGAGTTCCGGGATAAGATCGAGGAAAAGGCCGGCGATGTGGACACCAAGCAGATCGACGATGCGCTGGATACTCTGGACGCCCTGCAGACCGAGGCGGAGAGCTACACCACCTACACCGGCACCCCGGACGGCGTGGAAGCCAGCATCAAGTTTGTGATGAAGGTGGAGGAGCCGGAAGCTCCGGCCGCGGAGACCGAGACCGAAACCACGGCCCAGCAGACCGAGAAGCCCAGCTTCTGGCAGCGGCTGAAGCAGCTGTTCGGCCTGGGCTGAGCAGCGGCTGAGCACATCATCAGCCAGGCGGCCCACTAGAAAAGAAAAAATAACAGCGCCCCGGCGGAGAGACGCAGCAGAACGCTGCGCTTCCCGGCCGGGGTGCGTTTTGTTTTGGGGTGTGTACTGCGGTCTGTGTGCGGCCCGTGCCAACAAAAAAAGCGTTCCCCTGATGGGGAACGCCTTTTTGAAACGAGGGGGTTACTGCCCGCAGGCGGCCTTGAACTCGGTCCACATCTGGGCGTGGATTTCTTCGGTCTCGGCGCTCACGTTCTGGATCATCTCGGTCTTGCCGTCAAAGTCCTCGGGCAGGGTCAGGAAGGACTGGTAGGCCGGGTCGATCAGGCTGTCGGCTGCCTTGTTGGTGCAGTAGTAGCCCATCCACTCAAAGCAGCTCTTGGCCACTTCAGGGCGCAGAATGTAGTCGATGAAGGCATGGGCTGCGTCGGAATGGGGGGCGTTGGAGGGGATGAACTGGGCCATGATGCCAAAGCCCACGCCCTCGGTGGGGTAAACCACCTGCAGGTCCGGGTTGGCCAGGCAGGCGGCGGTCACCTGGCTGGTGTACATCACGGCGGCACCCACCTCACCGCTCAGAAGGTCATCCTGCGTGTTGGCGTCCTTGATGAGGCGAATGTTGGGGGCCAGCTCCAGCAGCTTGGCCTTGGCCTGTTCCAGCACGGCGGGGTCCTCGGTGTTGTAGCTCTCGCCCAGAACCTTCAGGGCCATGCCGTCCACCACGCGGTAGTTGCCGATGACGGCCAGATTGTCCTTCAGGCTCTCATCCCACAGGTCGGCGTAGCAGGTGATGGGCTTTTCCACCAGAGTGGGGTCGTATACAATGGTCTGCACACCGGCGCCGTAGGGCACGGTGTAGGCGTCTTCGGGGTCAAAGAACTGGCCCTGATAGATGGGGTTCACGTTGCCCAGGTTGCTCAGCTTGGTCTTGTCCAGCTTGGCCACCAGATCCTCGGAGATGGCGGTCTCCACAATGTAGTCGTCGGCGATTACCAGATCGTAATCGCCGCCCTTGGCAGCCTCCAGCTTGGCCAGCATGGTCTCGTCGGTATCAAAGCTGGAGTAGTTGATCTGGATGCCGGTCTCGGCGGTGAAGCCGTCCAGCACCTCCTGGGGGAACATACCCTCCCAGGTGTACAGGTTCAGCTGGGTGTCGCCGGAAGCGGCGGCGGACGAAGCACCCTCGCTGCTGGAAGCGGACTGGCCGCAGCCGGAGAGCAGGGCCAGACTGCCCGCCAGCGCCAGAGCCAGAACGGAGTTCAGTTTGCGGTTCATGGTAAAATCCTCCTGTGAAAGAAACTGTGTGTGCGCCCCAAAGCAGGGCGATATTTTACCGGAAGAAGCGGGCAGGGTTTTCCACGGAATCGGATGTGTTTGGTGGAAAAGCCGCCCGGTCTGCCGGAAAAATCGAAGAAACGAAGGTTCAGCGCCCGCTGCCGGTCAGGCGGCTGATCTTGCCCCACAGCATGCTCAGCCCCACCAGAAGCAGGGTGGCCGCCAGCAGCAGGGTGCACAGGGCGTTGATCTCCGGCGTAACGCCGGTTTTCAGGGCCGTGTACACCTTGATGGGCAGGGTGTTTACGTTGACGCCGGTTACAAACAGGCTGATGATCACGTCATCCAGGCTCATGGCGAAGCTCAAAAGCATGCCGGAGACGATGGCGGGCAGCAGCAGCGGCAGGGTGATGGTGAAAAACACCTGCCGTTCCCCGGCCCCCAGGTCGCGGGCGGCCTCGGCCAGGCTGCGGTCCATGCCCACCAGCCGCGCCTGCACCAGCATGAACACGTAGGGGATGCAGAAGGTGGTGTGGGAGAGAATCAGGGTGCCCATGCCGAAGGGGATGCCCAGCATCCCGAAAAATGCCATGAACACCATGCCCAGAATGATTTCGGGGGTCATGAGGGGCATGCTGGTGAGGTATTCGATCACCCGGCGGCTGCGGGGGCGCACCCGGTCGAACCCGACGGCGCCCAGCGTGCCCACCACCCCGGCGGCAAAACTGGCGGAAAGCCCCAGAATCAGGCTGTTGCCCAGCGCCTGGAACATGGCCTTATCCGCAAACAGGGTGCGGTACCATTTCAGCGAGAAGCCGCCCCATACGCTGGAAAGCTTGCTCTCGTTGAAGGAGTAGAGAATGACCAGGGCGATGGGCAGATAGATGATGACCAGCCCCAGGGCCAGATAAACCGTGGAAAAGGAGATGCGGCGCTTTTTTTTCATAGCAGACCCTCCAGCCGGGTGGTGTGGGTCACCCGTTTGTACAGCCCGATCATCAGGCTGGTGAGGAGCATCAGCACCACGCTCAGCGCCGCGGCAAAGGGCCAGTTGTGGGCCTGCAGCAGCTGGTCCTGAATCAGGCTGCCCACCAGAACCACCTTGTTGCCGCCCAGAATGTCCGCAATGAAGAACAGGCCCATGCTGGGAATGAAGGTGAGGATCACGCCGGAGAGAAGGCCCGGCATGGTCAGCTTGAGGGTGACGGTGAAAAAGGCCTGGGCGGGGCTGGCCCCCAGGTCGCGGGCGGCCTCCACCAGGCTCCAGTCCATCTTTTCAGCGCTGGAATACACCGCCAGAATCATGAACTGAAGCAGGGCGTACACCATGCCCACCACCACGGCCGGGTAGGTGTACAGCAGCTTCAGGGGGCGCTGGGTCAGATGCAGCGCCATCAGCACCTTGTCCAGCGTGCCGCCGCTGCGCAGGACGATGATCCAGCCGTACAGCCGAATGAGGCTGTTGGTCCAGAAGGGAATCATCAAAGCGGCCGTCATGAACTTTTTGCCCCGGGGCGAAAGCCGGGCCATAAAATAGCCGAAGGGGTAGCCGATGAGCAGGATCAGCCCGGTGCACAGCAGCGCCAGCTTCAGCGACTGCACAAAGGTGTTCAGGTAGACGGGCTGAAAAATGTTTTGGTAGTTGGCCAGGGTGAACTGGGGGATGACGCCCCACATATCGGCACGGGTTTCAAAGCTGAGCACCAGCATATACACCAGCGGGCCCAGCACCAGCACCAGCGTGAACAGATACAGGGGAACCAGCGTCAGCCACATCCACCGGCTGGTGAGCGGGGTGCGCCGGGTGTTTTTGCGGTTTGGCATTAGTCATCCACCTCCACGGGCACGGCGGCCTCGGGCGCCCAGCGCACGCAGAGCTTCTGGCCGGGGGCAAGGCTCTGGTCAATGCCGTGGCGGCTGGCCACAAGGCGGCTGCCGTCCGGCAGTTCCAGCGCAATGCGCAGCATTCCGCCCGCAAAGCTCTTTTCCTTTACAACGGCGGGAATGCCGCTGCCCTCGGGGGCAAAGTCCACCTGTTCGCTGCGCAGGGCCAGCGCAATGGGCTGGCCGGGGCGGAACTCGGTTTGCCCGGCCCGGGCGCATACGGGGCAGCCCGCCACCCGGGCGGTGACAAGGCCGCCCTCGGCGGCCACCACGGTGCCCTGCAGGATGTTGGCGCTGCCCACAAACCGGGCCACAAAGCTGGTGAGGGGGTCGTCGTACACCTGGGCCGGGGTGCCGATCTGCACAAACTGGCCGTCCCGCATCACGGCGATGCGGTCGGACATGGTGAGAGCCTCTTCCTGGTCGTGGGTGATGTAGATGAAGGTAATGCCCAGCTGCTGCTGCAGGGCCTTCAGCTCCAGCTGCATCTGGCGGCGCAGCTGAAGGTCCAGCGCGCCGAGGGGCTCGTCCAGCAGAAGCACCCGGGGCCGGTTCACCACCGCCCGGGCAATGGCCACCCGCTGCTTCTGCCCGCCGGAAAGCTGGCCGGGCATCCGGTTTTCATACCCGGTCAGCTGCACCAGTTCCAGCGCCTGAGCTACGGCCCGGGCAATCTCCTCTTTGGGGCGGCGGCGAAGCTTCAGGCTGTACTCGATGTTGGCGGCCACCGTCATGTGGGGAAACAGGGCGTAATTCTGGAATACGGTGTTCACGTCCCGCTTGTTCGGCGGGGTGTCGGTCACATCCCGGCCTTCCAGCAGCACCCGACCTGCATCGGGGCATTCCAGCCCGGCAATGATGCGCAGTGTGGTGGTTTTTCCGCAGCCGGAAGAGCCGAGCAGCGTGATAAACTCTCCGGCGGCAGCGTCCAGCGAGATACCCCGCAGAACCGGGGTGCCGTCGAAGGATTTTTCAATGTTCTGCAATTGCAGAATGGTCTGGCTCATGCATTCTCCTTTACGTGTAAACAGCCGGGGGCTCGAAACGCCCGGCAGGGGATGGTGTAAAAAGCAGCCCCGGCGGGCCGATTCATAGAACAGCCCGCGCAGGAACGCAGAAAAGTATTTTAAAGGTAAAAGAAAAAGGGGTCAGTTAAAGTATACCAATATTGTCAAGTACATCGGTAGGTAATGAGATGAATGCCTACTGCCCGATTCGCGTGCCCCTTGCATTTTGCCGGGCAGTGGGCTACAATAGAACCATGATTTGCATAAATATGCGCCAAAAATGAAATTAAATGCGCATATCTCGAAAAAATATGCAGTGCAGGGCGTGCCGCCGGTTTGAAAACCGCGCCGCCTGCTGCCGAATACGGAAGGAGACCCCCCTATGGCAATGGATTTGAAGGGCAGAAACTTTTTGAAGCTGCTGGATTTTACCCCTGAAGAGATCGAGGGCCTGCTGGACCTGGCCGCGGATCTGAAGGCCAAGAAGAAGGCGCACATTCCCCACGACACCCTGCGCGGCCGCAACATCGCGCTGATCTTTGAAAAGACCTCCACCCGCACCCGGTGCAGCTTTGAGGTGGCCGCCCATGATCTGGGGATGCAGGTGACCTATCTGGACCCCACCGGCAGCCAGATCGGCAAGAAGGAGAGCATTGCCGACACCGCCCGCGTGCTGGGCCGCATGTTTGACGGCATTGAGTACCGGGGCTATGGGCAGGAGATCGTGGAGAAGCTGGCCCATTACGCCGGTGTTCCGGTGTGGAACGGCCTGACCAACGAGTTCCATCCCACCCAGATCCTGGCGGACATGCTCACCATTCGGGAGCATTTCGGCCGCCTGAAGGGGCTGAAGATGGTTTACATGGGCGATGCCCGCTACAACATGGGCAATTCGCAGATGGTGGGCTGCGCCAAGCTGGGGCTGGATTTTGTGGCCTGCGCGCCGGAGAAGTACTTCCCGGACCCCGAGCTGGTCAAGACCTGCCAGGCCATTGCCAAAGAGAGCGGCAGCACCCTGAGCTTTATCAGCGACCCCATGGAGGCCACCAAGGGCGCCGACATCATCTACACCGATGTGTGGGTGAGCATGGGCGAGCCGGTGGAGATCTGGGCCGAGCGCATTGCTGACCTGGCCCCCTATCAGGTGAACGCGGCCCTCATGGCCAACGCAGGCCCGCAGGCCCGCTTCATGCACTGCCTGCCCGCTTTCCATGACCACGAGACCACCGTGGGCAAGGAGATGGGCGAGCGTTTTAACCGGGACGCCATGGAGGTCACCGACGAGGTGTTCGAGGGGCCCCAGTCCATCGTGTTTGACGAAGCCGAAAACCGGATGCACACCATCAAGGCAGTCATGGCCGCAACCATGATCTGACCGCATTTGTAAATGTGACCCCACAGCAGGCCGACGGAGCAGCAGGTGCTGAATCTCCGTCGGCCTGCTTTTTTGCCGCGGCCCGTGCCCGGCGGGTGGACAGCCGCCCCGCCGGCGTTTATAATAGCAGTATTGCAAAAAGCGGGCAGAAACCACCCTGTGCCGCGCGGAAAAGGAGAGAACATCCATGCTGCAACGCTGCTTTGAGGCCCTGCGCCCGGCCCGGCCCATGGTTCACTGCATTACCAACAGTGTGACCATCAACGACTGCGCCAATGTGCTGCTGGCGGCCGGGGCAAGGCCCATCATGGCGGACGCCCCTGAGGAAAGCGCCGAGATCACCGCCGCCTGCCAGGCGCTGGTGCTGAATCTGGGAATGCTCAGCCCCCGCAAGCTGGAGGCAATGGTGAAAAGCGGCCATCAGGCCAACCGGATGGGCATCCCCGTGGTGCTGGACCCGGTGGGGGCGGGAGCCTCGGCCTTGCGCACCCGGGCGGTGTACACCCTGCTGGAAGAGGTACGGTTTGCCGCCGTGCGGGGCAACGGAAGCGAGATCCGGGTGCTGGCAGCCGGCGGTGAAAACCACGGCGGCGTGGACGCGGCCCCGGGAGAATGCGCCCCCGAGCAGGAGCGGGCCATGGCCGAGGCGCTGGCCCGGCGCATTCATGCGGTGGTGGCCGTGACCGGCGAGACGGACCTGGTGACGGACGGCACCCGGACGGCCCGCTGCCTGGGCGGCTGCGCCGAGATGGGCCTGGTGACCGGCACCGGCTGTATGCTCAGCGCGCTCACCGGGGCGCTGCTGGCGGCCAGCCCGGAGCAGCCCTTTGCCGCCGTGTGTACCGCCGTGTGCGCCATGAAAACGGCGGGGGAGCTGGCCAGAGCGGCCCTGGCCCCCGATGAAGGCAGCGGCAGCTATCGGGTGCGCCTGATCGATGCCGTCAATCGGCTGGACGGCCCCACACTGGCCGCCCGTGCCCAATGGGAGGAGCTGTGAGCGATGAAACAAACGAACCTTCCCGCTCTGCAAGCCGCCGTGTTTGATATGGACGGTACCCTGCTGGATTCGATGCAGATGTGGGCCGAAGCCCCCGGTGTTTTGCTGGGGCGGTATGGAGTCCACCCGCCCGAGGGCTTTATCCGGCGGCTGATCCCCCTCAGCGCCCGGCAGTGCGCCGTGCTGATGGTGGAGGAATATCATCTGCCAGTCACCCCGGAACAGCTGGCCGGGCAGACGGCGGAGTATACCCGCCGCCAGTATGCCGAGCACCTGCAGCTCAAGCCCGGCGCCAGAGAGTTGGTGGAGCAGCTTGCGGCCCGGGGCGTGCCTATGGCCCTGGCCAGCGCCAGCAGCATCCGGGATGTGCAGGCCGCCATGACCCGGCTGGGCCTGTGGGACAAATTCCGCGCGGTGCTCACCTGCGATGAGTACGGCAGCAAGCAGGGCCCGGCCATCTATCAGGTGGCCGCCGAAAAGCTGGGGGCAGCCCCGGCCCGCACGGCGGTGTTTGAGGATTCCCTTCAGGCCCTGCGCACCGCGCACGAGGCGGGCTTTTTGACCGTGATGGTGGACGATGAGGCCAGCCGGGAGGATTGGCCCCAGATGGAAGCGCTGGCCGATGCGCGGCTGCATCGGCTGACCGACTGGCCGCTGTAATTTATTGTAAGCGGCAATAGACGCAGAAAGCCCCCGGGCGGCTAAACGGAACCGACCGGGGGCTTTCTGCGCCATAAGGGGTCTATTTGCAAAGGAAGAGAATGGCAGTCAATACGGGCGGGGAACGGCTTGCGGGGGCTCCCCGCCCGCGCGGGCAGCCCGGAGGCTTTGCCCTGCACTACCTATAATACGAGCGGCAGAGGCAAAATCTTTCAGAATTTTGGCGGCAGGAAAAATTTTGCATTCGGCACTGCGGAAGGGGCAGGGGGTTGCCGCCGAAGCGGCGACCTGTTATACTGTGACGACAGCGCAGAGCTGCAAACATCGGGGCGGCCTTTTTGCACTGCTTTTGCAACGGAGGAGAAACAGGAACCATGAAGAAACAAAACAACGCGGCCCGGGGAATGCTGGTTACCCTGATGGGCGGCATTCTGTGGGGCTTTTCCGGCACCTGCGGCCAGTACATTTTTCAGCAGGAAGCGGCCAGCTCGCAGTGGGTGACCTGCGTGCGTATGCTGGGCGCGGGCGTGGTGCTGATCGCGCTGGGGCTGGCCAAGCAGGGCCGAAGCTATGCCGCCGTGTGGCGCGATAAAAAGGATGCTGCCGGCCTGCTGCTGTTTGCGGTGCTGGGGCTGATGTTCAGCCAGTATACCTACATGACGGCGATTTCCTATTCCAACTCCGGCACGACCACGGCGCTGCAGTGCACCGGGCAGGTGCTGGTGCTGATTTACAGCTGCATTCTGGTTCGCCGGTGGCCCACCCGGCTGGAGAGCGTGGGCGTGGTGCTGGCCGTCGGCGGCACCTTCCTGTTGGCCACCCACGGAAAGCTGGGCAACCTGGCCATTTCGCCGCTGGCCCTGGCCTGGGGCATGGCCTCAGCGCTTTCGCTGGCGCTGTACACCCTGCTGCCGGTGCGGCTGATCAAAAAGTACGGCAGCACCGTGATCACCGGCTGGGGTATGCTCATCGGCGGCGTGGTGCTCAGCGCGGCGACCCGCATGTGGGCCCAGCCGGTGCACCTGACCCCGTCGGTTCTGCTGACGCTGGCGGTGGTGGTGCTGCTGGGTACGGCTGGCGCCTACAGCCTCTATCTGGAGGGCGTTGCCTGCCTGGGCGCGGTCAAGGCCAGCATGATCGCCTGTTCGGAGCCGGTGGCGGCCATGGTGATTTCGGCCGTGTGGCTGCACACCCGCTTTACATTCTGTGATGTGCTGGGCGTGGCCGCCATTCTGAGCATGGTGCTGCTCATTGCCCGGGAGAATGGGAAGAAACAGAGGCAGTGACTGCCAAGAATTGAATGAAGCCAAAAGGCCCGCCGCCGGAATGCAGAACAGCATCCCGGCGGCGGGCCTTTTGTGAAGAAACGGAAGGTGAGAATTGCATCAGGGATTCAGTACCACAGCCAGATATACCAGCGGAACGGTACCATCGTTGAGAATTTTGTGTGCATCGCTCGGTAGACAGATATGGGTGTCTCCCGGGTTCAGGCGTGTACGCCCGGCCTGTGCGTCTTCAACTAGGCCGCTGCCGGAAAGAATGTAGCACACTTCCATGTTGGCGATGTGAGTGTGCAGCACAGCTTCAATGTCCGGATCGTTCTGGTATATTATTTCCGCAGCTTGCTTTGAGCCCGGGCCTTATGCGGCGCTTCAATTTCTTCGATATAAGGAAGGCAGCGGCAGGCCGAAGAGGGGAAGCACCGGATAAAACGAACGGCGCTTGGGCACACGGACCATTCCATACACCAAAAAAATTGCTGGCTTTTTAGCACAAATGCCAAAAAAGAGGCGCCGCGCACCTTTACACCGGGGGCGCTTGCGCTTATAATAAAGACCATACGTGCGGCCGCAGGGCAGCGGGAGAAGCCCTGCTCGGGCGGCTGCTTGAAATGCGGTGCGGCAGCCAGCCGTGCAGTAAGGAGTAAAATATGAAAAACAGCGAGAAGTCCTTTGAAACCATCGTCAACCTGTGCAAGAACCGCGGCTTTGTGTACCCGGGCAGCGAGATCTACGGCGGCCTGGCCAACAGCTGGGACTACGGCCCTCTGGGCGTGGAGTTCAAGAACAATGTGAAGCGGGCCTGGATGAAGAAGTTCGTGCAGGAAAGCCCCACCAACGTGGGCCTGGATGCCGCCATCATCATGAACCCCCAGACCTGGGTGACCACCGGCCATGTGTCCAGCTTCTCCGACCCTCTGCTGGACTGCAAGAGCTGCAAGGCCCGTCACCGCGCCGACAAGCTCATCAGCCAGGAGCATCCCGAGGTGAACGTGGACGCCATGAGCTTTGATGAGATGGATGCGTTCATCGCCGAGCATGAAGACGTGGTCTGCCCCGTGTGCGGCAAGCACGACTTCACCCCCATCCGCAAGTTCAACCTGATGTTCAAGACCGCCATCGGCGTGACGGAGGACTCCTCCAGCACCTGCTATCTGCGGCCTGAGACCGCCCAGGGCATCTTCGTGAACTTTGCCAACATCCAGCGCACCACCCGCCGCAAGCTGCCCTTCGGCGTGTGCCAGGTGGGCAAGGCCTTCCGCAATGAGATCACGCCCGGCAACTTTACCTTCCGTACCCGCGAGTTCGAGCAGATGGAGTGCGAGTTCTTCTGCAAGCCGGACACCGATCTTGAGTGGTTTGCCTACTGGAAGGACTTCTGCAAGAACTGGCTGTTGAGCCTGGGCATCCATGAGGAGAACCTGCGCCTGCGCGACCATGAGCCTGCCGAGCTGGCCTTCTACAGCCGCGCCACCACCGACATTGAGTACGCCTTCCCGTTCACCGACTGGGGCGAGCTGTGGGGCATTGCCGACCGCACCAACTACGACCTGGGCCGCCATCAGGAGGCCAGCGGCAAGAGCCTGGAGTACTTCGACCCCGAGACCGGCGAGCACTACATCCCCTACGTCATCGAGCCTTCTCTGGGTGCAGACCGTGTGGCTCTGGCCTTCCTGTGCGAGGCCTACGACGAGGAGCATCTGACCGACGCCAAGGGCAAGGAGGATGTGCGTGTGGTTCTGCGCCTGCATCCGGCGCTGGCCCCCTACAAGGCAGCGGTGCTGCCCCTGTCCAAGAAGCTGAGCGACAAGGCCATGCCCATCTGGCAGGAGCTGAGCAAGCACTTCATGGTGGACTTTGACGACGCCGGTTCCATCGGCAAGCGCTACCGCCGTGAGGACGAGATCGGCACCCCCCTGTGCATCACCGTGGATTTCCAGACCTTCGGCAGCGAGACCGAAGAAGGCGACGGCTGCGTGACTGTGCGTGACCGCGACACCATGGAGCAGGTGCGCATTCCCATCAGCGAGCTGAAGGAATACATCGAAAAGAAAATCGAGTTCTGATAAGCGCCGGGCAGTACGCCGGAAGTTTTTCAGGCATACAGCAAAGCGTAATTCAGACCGGGCAGGGCCGCGAGATTCACTTCGCGGCCCTGTTTTTGTGCCTGCCGCTTTTTCACATTGACGCGGCGGTACATCTAAAGAAGGGGTACGGCGGCACGGCCGCCGGCAAAGCGTGAGCGAGGAGGGGAAGAACTGTGAAGCGATTCAACCATTTGCAGCAGTGCCTGGTGCTGTTCGGGCTGTGCCTGCTGGGGGCGATCATCGGCGAGATTTCGCCGGTGTCGGTGCCCGGCAGCGTGGTGGGCATGATGCTGCTGTTTGTCTGCCTGATGACTGGCATCGTCAAGGTGGAACAGGTGGAGGATGTGGCCGACTTTCTGCAGAAGAATATGGCGTTTTTCTTTGTGCCCATGTGCGCCAACATTCTGGAAGAGCTGGAAATTCTGAAAAGCACCGGCCTGCTGCTGCTGGGTGTGTGCGTATTCTGCACGGTGATTACCTTTGCAATCACCGGGTTTACCGTGACGCTGCTGCAGAAGCTCATGAACGGAAAGGAGAAGAAACGATGAGAGAGATGCTTCTTTCCACGCCGGTCACCGGCATTTTCATCTGTCTGGCCGCCTACGAGCTGGGCGTGCAGATCAACAAAAAGCTCAAGACCCCCATTGCCAACCCCATGCTCATCGGCATTGTGCTGGCGGCGGCGGTGCTGAGCGTGTGCAACATCCCGCTGGAGGCCTTTGACCTGGGCGGCGATATGATCAACATGCTGCTCACCCCGGCCACGGCGGTGATCGGCCTGTCCATCTACCGGCAGCGCAAGGTGCTGCAGGAGAATTTCCTGCCGGTGGTGCTGGGCTGCCTGGTGGGCAGCCTGGCCAATGTGGCGCTGATTCACGGGCTGTGCAAGCTGTTCATGCTGGAGGACAGCCTGCTGTACAGCCTGCTGCCCCGCAGCGTGACCACCCCCATTGCGGTGGCCCTCAGCGAGCAGTGCGGCGGCCTGAAGGGCGTGACGGCGGTGTGCGTCATCATCACCGGCGTCACCGGCGCGGTGCTGGCCCCCACGCTGGCAAAGCTGCTGCACTTCAAGGACCCGGTGGTCATCGGCGTGGCTGTGGGCACCAGCAGCCATGCGGCGGGCACCACCACCGCCCTGCAGATGGGCGAGCTGGAGGGCGCCATGAGCGGCGTCTCCATTGGTGTGGCGGGCCTGCTCACCGTGCTGCTGGCCGCCGTGTGGTAACTTCCGGCCATGTGCTGAACCAAAGCAGACAGGCCGTTCGACCTTTGCGGAACCCTGCAAAGGCCGGGCGGCCTGCCTTTTGTTTTGCACGAAAACCGGTCAGGCGGCGAGGAATGCCCGATTGAAAAAAGTCGGGCGGTCTGTTATAACTATACCGTATTATATAAAGAATACTGTAAAACGCAGAGATACCGGCGCCGCCCCGGCAAAGTGGGCGGGCGCTGCAAAAGGAGATATAAATTCATGCTGATCGCTGCATTTTGTCTGTTTGCTCCGGCGGCCCTCAGCCTCGGTCTGCGCCGCTGGCTTTTGGGCAGAGAGAGCACGGGAGAGGCCCTGCTGCACTTTGGAACGGCGGCCCTGTGGCTGAATGCTCTGGCGCTGGCCGTGCTGGACGCGGGCTTTCAGGTGGAAGTTCCGGTGGTGCAGGCGCTGAGCCAGTCCGGGCTGTTTGCGCTGAAGTATCTGGCCCTCACCTGCGCGCTGGCCCTGGCCGGGGTGCTGGCCGAGCGGCTGCTGGCCCGGGCACAGGCGGCGTTTCATCTGCCGGAGTGGCTGGCCCGCACGGCCTGGCTGTGGGCGGCGCTGCTGGCGCTGGTGCTGTTCGGACTGCACTTTGCCCGCATTTTTGACAACAACTTCTGGGGCGACGAGGGTTTTTCCATCCGGCTGGCCCGCCAGACCATTCCGGAAATGCTGGAGAGCACGGCGGAGGATGTGCACCCGCCCCTGTATTACCTCATCCTGATGGGCTTTAACCGGCTGCTGGGCAACCACGGCTGGGTGTATCATCTGGCATCGGTGGTGCCCTTTGGGCTGACGCTGGCCGCGGCGGTCACCTTCCTGCGCCGGGAGTTCGGCTGGTGGCCGGGGGCGCTGCTGTGCCTGTTTTCCTCCTTCCTGCTCTGCGCCCAGAAGTACGATCTGGAAGTGCGCATGTACAGCTGGGCGGCGCTGTTTGTGCTGCTGGCCTTTTATGAGCTGTACCGCCTGCTCACCAAAGGCGCGCAGAACCGGGACTGCGTGAACTTTGTGCTGGCCTCGCTGGCCGCGGCTTATTGCCACTATTATGCGCTGGTGACGGTGGCCTTTTTGTACGTGGGCCTGCTGGCCGGGGTGCTGTGCAGACGGGTGCCCTTCAAAAAGCTGGCGGCGGTGTACCTCACCACGGTGGCGGGCTATCTGCCCTGGTTTGTGGTGCTGCTCACTACCTTCCGGCGCACCACCGAGGACTACTGGATGACCAAGACGCCGACCCTGCGCCAGTGCCTGGAATTCCTGTTTGATTCCGGAAGCGGAACGGCGATTTACTTCTGCCTGCTGCTGTTTGTCACCGCGGTGGGCACGGCCCTGGCCCGGGAGACCGGCCTTGCACGGCGACCGGACGAGGAAAAAGCGGCGGGCATGAACGGCATGAGCCTGTGGATCCTCACCGGCCTGGCGGCGGTGTTCGGCACCATGGCGGTGGGGCTGGCGGTGTCGGCCCTGATCCGGCCCATGTTTGCCACCAAGTACCTGTACCCGGCGGCGGTGATCGTCTGGCTGTTGTTCGGCGTGTGCCTGAGCCGTATGCGGTGGGGCACGCTGCTGAGCGTTCTGCTGGCGGCGGTGGTCGTGGCCGTGGGCGTGCCGGACTATCGGGACAAGGTGGAATCGGCCCGGGAGCAGAACGAGCGCTACCAGGCGGTGCTGGCCGGCATGGCGGACCTGACCCCGGCGGATGGCATTCTCACGGATATGTATTATCTGGAATGGACCAGCCTGGAGTATTACTTCCCGGAAAACGAGCACGATGACTTTGACCGGAGCGAGCCGCCCAAGCTGGAGGGCGGGCGAACCTACTGGCTGCTGCTCTCCGGTGACCTGGACGAGGGGCTGGAGAGCTGGCTGGCCGCCGAGGGCCGCACGGCCCAGGAGGTGTGCCACGACGGCCGCCTGGCAACCTATACGGTGCATGTGTATCGCTGCCCGGGGTGATGAGCGTGGCGGCAGGGCGAAGCGCGCGGCGCCGCCGTAACGTTCTGACGGCGGGAAGATGCCACCTCATCAGTCGGCTTGCGCCGACAGCTTCCCCTCAAGGGGAAGCCTCTGGCGCGGCAGAAAGCAGCACCACCGCAAAAAAGCCCTCCCAACCAGGCAATACGCCGCCCCCAAAAAACACATTCGGAACAACAGGAAAGCGAGGGATCCCATGAATCAGGAACTTCTTCAGAAATATGCCGATTTTATTGTAAAGGTGGGCGTAAACGTGCGCCCGGGGCAGGCGTTTCTCATTCGCTGTCCGGTGGACATGGCCTTTTTTGCCCACTGCTGCGCCAAGGCCGGCTACGAGGCCGGGGCCAGAGACGTGATTGTCCGCTATGAGGACGAGCAGCTGGCCCGCATCCGCATGGAGATGGGGGAGGAGAGCGCCCTGAGCCAGGTGCTGCCCTACGAACTGCGCAGCTGGCTGGATTATGCTGAGAGCGACGGAGGCTGCTGCCTGCTGGCTATTCATGCCAGCGACCCGGAGGCCTTTGCCGGGCTGGACGCCGCCAAGCTGAACCGGGTGAGCATGGCCCGCCGCAAGGCGATGAAGCCCTGGAACGACTACACTATGAACGACCGGGTGCAGTGGTGTGTGGCCGCGGTGCCCGCCCCCGCCTGGGCGGCCAGGGTCTTCCCCGGCTTGCCGCTGGACGAAGCGGTGGAAAAGCTGTGGAGCCTGATCTTTGACGTGTGCCGGGTCACCGGCGGCGACCCGGTGGGCGAGTGGCGGCAGCACGTGGCCAAAACCAGCGCCCGGCGGGACCAGCTGAACGCCTGGAAGCTGCAGAGCATTCACATGACCGCGGCCAACGGCACCGACCTGACCGTGGGCCTGGCCGAGGGCAGCCTGTGGGAGGGCGCTTCCAGCAAGGCGGAGAACGGGGTGGACTTCATTGCCAATGTGCCCACCGAAGAGGTGTTTACCTGCCCGCATCGTCTGCGTGTGAATGGCGTGGTCAAGGGCACGAAGCCCTATGTGTACAACGGCCAGCTTATCGAGGGCTTTTCGGTGACCTTCCGGGATGGGCAGGTCGTGGCCCACAGCGCGGAGAAGAACGATGCGCTGCTGGGCGAGCTGCTGGCCAGCGACGAGGGCGCCTGCCACATCGGCGAGGTGGCTCTGGTGCCCGCCTCCAGCCCCATCAGCCGCAGCGGGGTGCTGTTCTACAACACCCTGTTTGACGAAAACGCCGCCTGCCACATTGCTTTTGGCGCCGGGTACCCGGGCACCATTCAGGGCGGCACGGCCATGACCCGGGAACAGCGGCAGGCCCTGGGCATGAACGATTCGGCCATTCACGAGGATGTGATGGTGGGCAGCCCGGATATGGACATCACCGGCCTGACTGCCGATGGAAAAACCGTGCAGATCTTCAAAAACGGGGAATGGGCCTTTTGAGCCGGGGCGGCACCGAGGTGCTGGGCCGGCTGCTGCCGCCGCAGGAACCGCAGCGCCCGCTGGGGGCGGATGTGTTCCGGACGATGGCGGTCGGCATGGTGGGCTGGTTCCACATCTGGCAGCAGACCTGGATCAACCCCGGCCCTCTGCAGCTGGCTGTGCGCACCGGGTACATCTGGGTGGACGGCATGATCCTGCTGTCGGCGTTCTGCCTGTGGCTGCCCTATGCCCGGGCCCGGGCGGCCCGGGGCAGCTTCCCGGGCTGTGAGGGGTTCTGGCGGCGCCGAGCTCTGCGCATTCTGCCCTGCTACTATGCGGTGGTGCTGTTTGCACTGCTGCTGGCTGTGCGCAGTGAGGGCTGGTCGGCCGGGCTGGGAAAAGACCTGGCCGCCCACCTGACGCTGACCCATATGCTGTTTTACCGAAGCTATCTGGTCACCAGTCTGGGCAGCGCCACCTGGACGGTGGGGGTGCTGGTGGGCTTTTATCTGTTGTTCCCGCTGCTGGCCCGGGCATTCTGGCGCTGGCCGCTGGGGTGCTTTGCGGCCCTGTACGCCGGGCAGCTGGCTTACAGCTGGGGCTTTGCGCTGAAGCTCTCCGGTACGGCCTACCAGATGGCCTTTAACCAGCTGCCCGCCTTTCTGGGTGTGTGGGCCATGGGCATGGCCGGGGCGGAACTCCATGAGGCACTGTGCCGGTATGCGGCTCGTCTGCCCTTCCGGGCGGCGGCACTGGCCGTGGGGCTTGCGGCCCTCTGGTGTGTTTTTCAAATGCAGAAGGACCTGGCCTATGACCCGGACGGCCAGCGCTGGCAGCTGGTGTATCGACTGCCGCTGGCGCTGCTTCAGTGCGTCGTTCTGTTGGGGCTGTGCCTTGGCCCACAGCTGCCGGGCAGGCGGCTGTGGCAGTGGCTGGCGGCCATCAGCTACAATTTCTACCTGTGGCACCAGAGCCTGGCGGTGTGGCTGAAGTACCGCTGGCATCTGCCGCCCTGGACGGGCACCACCCCGCCGAATCAGCTGGGGGACGCAGACTGGCAGCACACCTACAATCTGCTGTGCTGGGGCGCGGCCCTGCTTGTTTCGGCGCTGATGACCCGATGCATCGAACAGCCGGCCGCAGCCTGGCTGAAACGCCGCCTGTTTGCTCAAAAAGCTCAAGAATTGGCCGAAACAGCCTCAAAACAGCCCTAATATGTGCGAAAAGTCGGGTTTTTCTGCGGGAATGCTTGCAAAGCGAACGGGTTTATGTTATAGTGGCATAGTACGATGATAGTTAACTTAGAAGAGTGGACCGCAAGGTCCGCTCTTCTTGTATGTGGGAGGCTTTTAGCATGGCAAAAACGGCGGGAGGCAAAAATACCGCAGGCTTTGTGGAGACGCTGGTGCGCCCGGTGGTGGAGGGCATGGGCCTTTCCCTCTGGGATGTTCGCTTTGAAAAGGAAGGCCCGGACTGGTACCTGCGCGTGCTGATCGACAAGCCCGACGGCACCATGGACACCGACACCTGTGCGCTGGTCTCCCACGCCATTGATCCGGTGATCGATGAGGCGGACCCCATTGACCAGAGCTACTTTCTGGAGGTGGGCAGCCCCGGGCTGGGCCGCCGGCTGACCCGGGAAGAGCATTACGATAAGCTCAAGGGCCAGAAGGTGGCCGCACGGCTCATCCGCCCGGATGAGGCCGGCCGCCGGGAGCTGGAGGGCATTCTGGCCGGGCGTGAGGGCAGCACCGTCACGCTGGACACCGCCGAGGGCGCGGTGAGCTTTGACATTTCCGCCGCCAGCTTTGTGAAGCTGTGCGACGATGAGGACCTGTTCTGAAACGTGACCCCGCGGGCCGATGGCCTGCATTCCATAGATACCTTGCGTAAAACAGAGAAGGGCGGCTTCGGCATTTGCCGGTGCCCCGCCCCGCCGGCCGCGGCAGTGTGCGGCCAGACAACCAACAAAACAACAGACCGCCCTGTGTTTCGGGGCGCAGATCATGGGAGGATACCGGAAAAATGAACGCAGAGTTTTTTGAAGCCCTGGCCATGCTGGAAAAAGAGCGCGGCCTGACTGCCGATTATCTCATCGAGCGCATCAGCAACGCCATCGTGATCGCCGTGAAGAAGGATTACGAGGTGGAGGACGACAACGTTCTGGTGGAGATCGACCCGGCCAAGGGCAAGTTCAATGTGTCCCTGGTGCGGGACGTGGTGGAAGAGGTGGAGAACCCCCACACCCAGGTGAGCGTGGCCCAGGCCCACGAGTTCCGCAAGAGCCTGGAGGCCGGTGACCGGCTGGTGACCCCCCTCAAGACCAAGGAGTTCGGCCGCATTGCTGCCGTGACCGCCAAGCACGTGATCCGTCAGGGCATCCGCGAGGCCGAGCGCAACCAGCAGTTCACCGAGATGCAGTCCAAGGCGCATGAGATCGTCACCGGCACCGTCACCCGCATCGACACCCTGCGCGGCGTGGTTGCCCTGGACCTGGGCAAGGGCGGCGAGGCCTACCTGCCCAAGAACGAGCAGGTGCCTGGCGAGACCTTCACCGAGGGCCAGGTGGTGCAGGTGTATGTGGTGGACGTGACCGTCACCGAGCGCGGCCCCAAGGTGCTCATCAGCCGCACCCACCCCGGCCTTGTGAAGCGTATGTTTGAGATGGAAGTGCCCGAGATCTTCGACGGCACCGTGGAGATCAAGGCCATCAGCCGCGAGGCCGGTATGCGCACCAAGATCGCCGTGGCCAGCAAGGACCCCAACGTGGATCCCCAGGGCGCCTGCATCGGTGCCCACGGCGCCCGCGTTTCCAAGATCGTGGAGGAGCTGAACGGCGAGAAGATCGACGTGGTGAAGTGGAGCGAGGACGTGAGCGAGTTCATCAGCGCCGCCCTCAGCCCCGCCAAGGTGCTGAACGTGGAAATTCTGGACGGCGAGAACCGCTCCTGCCGCGTGACCGTGCCCGACAACCAGCTGAGCCTGGCCATCGGCAACAAGGGCCAGAACGCCCGCCTGTGTGCCCGCCTGACCGGCTATAATATTGACATCTGCCCCGAGAGCGGCTATTACGGCGAGGAGCGCCCTGCCAAGGAAGTGCAGGAATAATCCCGCCGGAACAAAGGAGCTGAAGAAGGAACATGCAACCGAGAAAAGTACCCATTCGCCGCTGTGTCGGCTGCAATGAGGGCAAGCCCAAAAAGGAGCTGGTGCGCATTGTGCGCAGCGCCGAGGGGGCCATTAACGTGGATTTGACCGGCAAAATGCCCGGCCGCGGGGCTTACCTGTGCCGCAGCACCCAGTGCCTGGCCAAGGCGCGCAAGGCCAAGCGGCTGGAGCATGCCTTCGAGCAGCCCATCCCCCCGGAAGTATACGACCGGCTGGAAAAGGAACTGGGAGGTGAAGCGGATGGCTGACCAGAACCCGATGCTGGGTGCGCTGGGCCTGTGCCGCAAGGCAGGCAAGCTGGTCATGGGCTTTGACGCCGTGGCCGAAAGCGTGATGAAGGGCAAAGCCGTTCTGGTGCTTACGGCCCAGGACGTCAGCCCCCGCACCGCCCGCAAAACCAGAGAATTCTGTGAGGGCATTCTGGATGTTCAGTCCATGCCCCTCACCCAGGAGCAGCTGTGTGCTGTGACCCATAAGCCTGTGGGCGTATACGCCGTTACGGACGAAAACCTGGCCCGCCTGTGTGAAAAGCACCTGAGCGGCCTGCCTCATACAGAGAAGGAGGAATAAGCGAATGGCGAACGATTTGCTGATTAAGTATAAAGTGAGTGACCTGGCCCGGGACCTGGGCCAGCCTGCCAAGCAGGTGATTGACGAGCTGGCCGCCGTGACCGGCGAGACCAAGAAGCCCGGCGCAAACCTGAGCAAGGAAGAGCTGAACCTGGTGATGGATCAGCTGACCAAGGGCGCCCAGGAGCAGGACCTGACCGCCTATTTTGAGAGCGAGCGGAAGTCTGCCCCCGTCAAGGCGGAGAAGAAGGCGGCTCCCAAGGCTGCCGAAAAGCCCGCCGCCCCCGCTGCCAAGGAGGAGGCTGTCTCTGTGAAGAAGGAAGAACCGAAGCAGGAAGTGGAGCCTGCCGCTGTGCTGCGCCGCGCCGACGGTTCCATCGTGGAGCTGGCCCACGGCAAGAAGCGCCGCCAGCAGGTGGCCCAGCACGCCCAGGAAGTGGCGGAGCGCGCTGCCGCTGAGAAGGCTGCTGCCGAAAAGGCCGCCGCGGAGAAGGCCGCAGCTGAAAAGGCTGCCGCCGAGGCCGCCGCCAAGGCTGCTGCTGAAAAGGCCGCCGCTGAGAAGGCTGCTGCCGAAAAGGCCGCCGCGGAGAAAGCCGCTGCCGAAAAGGCTGCCGCCGAGAAGGCCGCTGCCGAGAAGGCTGCCCGCTTTGCCCAGGCTGCCGCTCAGGCCGCCAAGAAGCCCGAGCACAAGAAGCCCGAGAACACCGGTAAGAGCAGCCGCCCGGCCCAGTCCGCCTTCAAGCCGGGCCAGGCCAGCACCCAGCCCGTGCAGATCAAGCGCGAGCAGGTGACCGTGACCGTGGACACCCGCACCAGCGACACCAACCTGGATAAGTACAACGAGCGCTACACCGAGCTGGCCTCCACCAAGCCCGTGGAGAACCGCCGCAAGCCCACGCCGGCCGGCAACAAGCAGAAGTTCAACAACCGGAACAAGAAGAACCAGCCCTTCCAGCGCCGCCGCGAGACCGAGGCCGAGAAGCTGCAGCGCATCCAGCTGGAGAAGGCCCGCAAGGCCCAGCTGAAGGTGATGATCCCCGATGAGATCACCGTGGGCGAGCTGGCCACCCGCCTGAAGAAGAGCGCCGCCGAGGTCATCAAGAAGTTCATGATGATGGGCGAGATGCACACCGTGAACGACGTGGTGGATTTTGACACCGCTTCTCTGGTGGCCGAGGAATTCCACGCCAAGGTCGAGCATGAGGTCCATGTTTCCATCGAAGAGCGTCTGTTCGAGGTGGAAGAGGACAACGAGGCCGATCTGGTGGAGCGTCCCCCCGTTGTGGTGGTTATGGGCCACGTTGACCACGGCAAGACCAGCATTCTGGACGCCATCCGCAAGACCCATGTGACCCAGGGCGAGGCCGGCGGCATCACCCAGCACATCGGTGCCTATCAGGTCAGTGTGGACGGCAAGCCCATCACCTTCCTGGATACCCCGGGCCATGAGGCATTCACCAGTATGCGTGCCCGCGGCGCCAACATGACCGATATTGCGGTTCTGGTGGTGGCAGCCGATGACGGCATCATGCCCCAGACCATCGAGTCCATCAACCACGCCAAGGCTGCCAATGTGTCCATCATCGTGGCCATCAACAAGATGGATAAGCCCACCGCCAACCCCGAGCGCGTGATGGAGCAGCTGACCAAGTACGAGCTGGTTCCCGAAGCCTGGGGCGGCGATGTGATCTGCGTGCCCGTTTCTGCCATGACCGGCATGGGCATTCACGAGCTGCTGGAGAACATCAACCTGGTGGCGGAAGTGAAGGAGCTGAAGGCCAACCCCAACCGCCGCGCCAAGGGCGCCGTGGTGGAAGCCCGTCTGGACAAGGGTCAGGGCCCCATCGCCACCATCCTGGTGCAGAACGGTACCCTGCGCAAGGGCGACTGCATCATTGCCGGCACCGCCGTGGGCCGTGTGCGTACCATGCGCAACGACAAGGGCCGCAGCATTGACGAGGCCGGCCCCTCCACCCCCGTGGAGATCACCGGCCTGACCGAGGTGCCCGCCGCCGGCGACCTGTTCGAGGCCGTGCAGGATGAGCGCCTGGCCCGTGAGCTGGCCGACAAGCGCGCCGAGGAAGCCAAAGAGAAGCAGTTCGCCAGCTACCAGAAGACCACGCTGGATAACCTGTTCAGCCAGATCGCCGAGGGCGAGCGCAAGCAGCTGGACATCATCGTGAAGGCGGACGTGCAGGGCAGCGCCGAGGCCGTGAAGCAGAGCCTGGAGAAGATCAGCAACGATGAGGTGCGGGTGAAGGTCATCCACGCCGGTGTCGGCGCCATCAACACCAGCGACGTGATGCTGGCCGACGCCAGCAACGCCATCATCATCGGCTTCAACGTGCGCCCTGACCCCATCGCCAAGGAAGAGGCCGCCAAGGTGGAAGTGGAGATGCGTATGTATCGCGTCATCTACGATGCCATCAACGATGTGACCGACGCTATGAAGGGCATGCTGGCCCCCAAGATCCGCGAAGTGGAGCAGGGCCGTCTGGAAGTGCGTCAGGTGTACAAGATCAGCAGCGTGGGCCAGGTGGCCGGCTGCTATGTGACCGAGGGCAAGGTGACCCGCGCCAGCAAGATCCGCGTTGTGCGTGACGGCATCGTTATGGCCGAGGACGAGATCAGCAGCCTGCGCCGCTTCAAGGACGACGTGAAGGAAGTGGCCCAGGGCTACGAGTGCGGCGTTACGCTGGAGAAGTTCGTCGATGTGAAGGAAGGCGACGTCTTCGAGGCCTATGTGCTGGAGGAGTACCGGGATTGATCTTCCGCAGTGCGCTGCGTTCCCGGCCCGCTTTTGAAGAAAGAAACCCGTAACGGGAACAGGGCAGGGCTATGCCGTTCCAACCGCCTGGCGGAAGGAGGGTGCAGCCCTGCCATAGGAGAGAACAAATGGCAAACAGCAAGAACCAAGGCCGGATGGCCCAGGATATGAAGCGGGAGCTGATCGGGATCATCGGCCAGATGAAGGACCCTCGCCTGGCCGAGGGCCTGCTGACCGTCACCCGGTTGGACGTGACCCCGGATCTGGATGTGGCGAAGGTACACATCAGTGTGATGGGCCGCAAGGACGGCCCCGAAGGCGCGGTTGCGGCCCTGAACAAGGCGTCCGGCCATGTGCGCACCGAGATCAGCCGCCGGATGCACATCCGGAAGGCCCCCCGGTTTGTATTTGTGGTGGATGAGGGCGCTGCCTATGCGGCCCACATCAACCAGCTGCTGGCAGACCTGCAGGAGGGCGAAGCGCCCGCCGAGGCCGCCGGCGAAGAGGAGTAAAAGGCAGCAGAGGGGCTGCCGTGCGGGGTTCCTTGCACCACAAAACACCCCGCCAGGAGGAGACCATGACTGAATTTCTGGATCTGAGCCAGACCGCACAGCGGCTGTGTGACATGGACAATGTGCTCATACTGTGCCATAAAAACCCGGATGGCGACACCCTGGGCTGCGGCGCGGCACTGTACTGGGCCTTTCACGCGATGAACAGGCAGGCGGCGGTGCTGTGCAACGACCCCATTCCCGCGCAGTATGATTATCTGAACATCGAGTGCTTCGAGGGCCAGTTCACCCCCGCCCATGTGGTGGCGGTGGACGTGGCAGGCATTCAGCTGTTCGGCGACGCCCTGCAGCAGTATGTGGATCAGATCGAGCTGTGCATCGACCACCATTCCAGCAACTCCGGCTATGCCGACGCCACCCTGCTGGATGCAGACGCGGCGGCGGCCTCCGAGATCATGTACGATCTGCTGGGGCAGATGGGGGTGGAGATCACCGCCCAGATCGCCGACTGCCTGTACACCGGCATTGCCACCGACACCGGCTGCTTCCGCTTTGCCAACACCACGGCCCGTAGCCACATCACGGCTGCCTGGCTGATGGAGGCAGGTGCCCGCGCAAGCGAGCTGAACGCCCGTCTGTTCGAGAGCAAGAAGCCCCAGCGGGTGGAGGCCGAGCGCCTGGCCCTGAACAACCTGGAGTACTATTTTGACGGCCGCTGTGCGCTGATCTACCTGACGCGGGAGGACATTCTCTCCAGCGGGGTAGCCCCCAGCGATCTGGAGGATCTGACCAGCCTGCCCCGCGCCATTGAAGGCGTGGAGGTGGGCCTGACCCTTCGCCAGCAGCCCGGCGGAAGCTACAAGATCAGCGTGCGCACCACCGATGAGGTGGATGCCTGCGCCATTGCAAAGCGCCTGGGCGGCGGCGGCCATGTGCGGGCGGCCGGCTGTGAGCTGATGGGCAACCTGGACAACGCCAAGGCTGCCGTCCTGGCCGAAGTGAAGAAGGAGCTGGCGCGCTGTGAGCAGAAGGAATGAAGGCCCAAGCCCTTATCAGGGGATTCTGGTGGTGAACAAACCCACCGGCTGGACCAGCTTTGACGTGCTGGCCAAGCTTCGTGGGGTGCTGGGCACCCGGGGGCTGGGGCATTCCGGCACGCTGGACCCCATGGCCACCGGCGTTCTGCCTGTGTTTGTGGGCATGGCCCGCAAAGCCGTGGATATGCAGGTGAACCACGATAAGACCTATCTTGCCACCATCCGCCTGGGCATGGCCACGGACACCGGCGACATCACCGGCACCGTGACCCGCACCGCCCCGGTGAATGTGGGCGCGCAGGAGCTGCAGAAGGTTCTGCCCCGTTTTTTGGGGCAGCAGATGCAGCTTCCGCCCATGTATTCCGCCGTGAAAGTGAACGGGCAGCCCCTTTACAAGGCGGCCCGCCAGGGGCTGGAGGTGGAGCGTACCCCGCGGCCCATCACCGTGTATTCCCTCGACTACATGGGCCAGGCCGGGTCGGATGAATACCGGCTGAAGATCGCCTGCTCCAAGGGCACCTATGTGCGGGTGCTGCTGGAGGACATCGGCCGCGCCCTGGGAGTGCCGGCCACCATGTCCGCCCTGCAGCGGCTTCAGGCGGGAGAATACCGGCTGGAGGACAGCCATACGCTGGAAGAAATTTATGAGGCAAAGCAAAACGGCACCCTGGCCGAGCTGCTTCTGCCGACGGATACCGTGTTTGCCCACCTGCCCGAGTATCAGGCCGATGAGGCAACGGTGGCCCGCCTGATGAACGGTGCCCCCACCTACCGCTGCCGGAAGCCGGACGGCCGCTGGCGTGTGTATGGGACGGATGGAACCTTTCTGGGGCTGGCCCGCACCGAGGGCGGTACCCTGAAGGTGGAAAAATTGTTTGTGGAGAGAGGTTAAAGCGAATGGAAGTGGCCCAGCAGATGCGGGCCATGGCGGTGCCCCTGCAGGGCAGCGCCGTGGCTATGGGTTTTTTTGACGGTGTGCATAAGGGCCATCAGGCGGTGATCCAGACGGCGGTGGAAGCCGCCCGGCGGCAGGGCCTGGCCCCGGCGCTGTTTACCTTTCGCCTGCCGCCGGAAAGCCGCATCAAAGGCCCGCGTCTGCTGCCCACTGAGGAAAAGCACCGCCGGGTGGCGGCCATGGGCGTGCAGCATTACATGGCTCCGGCCTTTGAAGAGTTCCGCAGCCTGACGCCGGAGCAGTTCGTGGACGACCTGCTGGTGGGCTGCTTTGGGGCCAAGGTGCTGTGCTGCGGCGAAAACTTTACCTTTGGAAAGAACAAGGCCGGAAACGTGGAGGTGCTGGAGCGCCTGTGCGCCCAGCGGGGCCTGACCCTTCAGGTGGTGCCCATGCAGATGTTTGAGGGCCGCCCGGTGAGCAGCACCCGCATCCGCTATGCGCTGCTGCACGGCGATGTGCCCGCCGCCAACGCGATGCTGGGCGCGCCGTATCAGATCGACTTCCCGGTGCAGCGGGGAAAGGGCCTTGGCCACACGCTGGGCTTCCCCACGCTGAACCAGGTGTACCCGGCCGGGTTCCAGACCCCCGAGGAGGGGGTGTACATCACCCGCACGCTGGTGGACGGTACCTGGTACCCCAGCGCGACCGGCTTCGGCCGGCGGCCCACGGTGAGTGAGGAGGGGGCGGCAGCCACCTGCGAGACCTTCATCCCGGGCTTTGAGGGGCAGCTGTATGGCCAGCGCCCGGTGGTGGAGTTCTATGCATTTCTGGAGCCCAGCCGCAAGTTTGCCCATCTGGACGATCTGACCGCCTGCGTGATGAACGCCGCCGAAAAAGCCCGGCAGTATTTTAACGCCGAGCCGCTGCGCTGACCAAAGCGCAGCAGGGAGCTCCATTGCCCCAACGCAAAAAGCAAAGGCCGCCTGTGCCGCGCCCCTGACCCTGTACGGCCCAGGCGCAGCCCGGCGGCCTTTTTGCATGGAAATTTGCCGGAAGTGAAACAGCCACACGAAAGACAAGAGGAGTTTTTGCCATGACCGCTGCAAAGAATCAGAAACGGCACCCTTTGCCCCGGCTGGGGGTGTTCGGGCAGCCGGAGCTTCCCACAACGCAGGTGGCACCGGGCTGGGTGCGCTGGGCCGCCCTGGCCGCGCTGCTGGCGGTGTGCCTGGTGTGCTACAACTACACCGACCTGCCCCTGATCGTGCGCCACAGCATTAGTTTGTGGGACGCACTGCGCACCGGCCGCCTGAACCAGTTCTATCAGCTGGCCACAGCGCTGCCCATCGGCCAGGCCACCGGCCAGACCGGCGAGGTGCCCTACGACATCTGGGTGTACCTGCTTCTTGCGGTGTGGAACCTGCCGGTGTACCTGTGGGAGCTGGCCACCGGCCTGACCTTTGAGACCAACCTCATCGCCATGGTGTGGGTGCGCCTGGCCGGAATGCTGCCCTTTGTGGGGGCAAACTGGGCGATTCTGGGCATTGCCCGCCAGCTGGGCCGCCCGAAGGAGCAGGGGCTGTGGGCCTGCTGGGGCTTTTCCACCTCGCTGTTTTTGCTGAATGGCCTGTTCTGCATCGGGCAGATCGACATTTTCAATGTGTTCTTCACCCTGATGGGCCTGTGGGCCTGGCTGAAACAGGACGAGCGGGGCTTCATCGGCTGGTTCGCCCTGGCAGTCACCTTTAAAATGTTCGCCCTCATGGTGTTTTTGCCCCTGCTGCTGTTGGAAGAAAAGCGGCTGTGGCGCATTGCCGGGGCGAGCGTTGGGGTGTGCAGCCTGTCGCTGCTGTCGAAGCTGCTGTTTCTGCGGGATAAGATGAACACCCCCACCCAGTTTGACGAGCGGCGGTTCATTCGCTTTTTGTTCGGCCGCAATCTGGACCTGGGCGGGGCGACCATCTCGGCCTTTGTGCTTCTGTTCGGGGCCACGGCGCTGGTGTGCTGGCTGAGCCGTATGGACGAGCAGGCCCGCCCGGTCTGGGCGCTGTGGGCTATGCTGGCCGGGTACGGCAGCTTTTTCATCGGCGCGGCGGCCTACCCCTATTGGGCCGTGGTGCTGGCCCCCTGTGCTGCGCTGGCGCTGCTGGTGTGGCCGGGTTATGCCAAGCAGACCGTGCTGCTGGAGGCGGCGGCCGGGGCGGCCTATTTTGGCTGTTCGGTGCTCACCTATACGGCGGTGTATTCCGGCGAGATGAACCTGCGCTGGATGCTGGCCGGGCGGCTGAAGCCCTGGAGCCGAGAAGGGGATGCATTGGTGAACCTGCTGGGCCGCCTGTCTGAGGGGGCTTTGCAGAATACCGACGCCCTTTTAATGGCAGTTCTGGTTCTGGCCGTGGGCGGCATGCTGGTTCTGTACGCCCCCTGGCGGGCTGACCGCCCCCAGCGGGAGGGCAGCCTGGCCGTGGACGGCGGCACCCTCTGGGCGCGCTTTGCCCTGAGCGCCGCGGTGGCGCTGGCCCCTCTGGCGCTGTATCTGGTGGGGTAAGGCCTGGCTTTACCCAGCGCCGCGCCAAAGTTGCGGCCCGCGCATTGACGGCCTTTGAAAAATTCAGTATAATAACTGTTGTGGCAGATGCCATTTTGCCGCAGCAGTATACAACCGGGTGTAGCGCAGTTGGTAGCGCGCCTGCTTTGGGAGCAGGATGCCGCAGGTTCGAATCCTGTCACTCGGACCATGGCGAGTGTTCTTACAGCATTTGAAAAGCTGTGAGGACACTCGCTTTTTTTTGCTCAAACGGCGGGTCTGTCGTCTGTCGTGTAGCTCACGAACACGCCTTTTCTGGTGTTGACGGTGACGGACGGGATGGGCAGTGCCAGTTCGTTGGAAATGTTCATTTCCCCCACGCAGTTGTAGTGAATGCGAAGCCGCTGTACCCATTCGCCGTCGATCTTCTCGGCATTGTATCTCCGGGAGCAGGACACGGGCCAGGGCCTCCACCTCGTGATACTTTTTCGCCGCGCCCATTGTGGGCAGTTTCATTTCCGACGCGGAAACGGTTCGGTATGGGCAGCACTTTTTGAAAATCATCTGCCTGGCCTGCCCCACCACCGCCGTCAATTTTATGTGCATCACGGTCTTTCAGGCCATCGGCAAAAAAGTGCAGCCGCTGTTTCAGTCCCTGCTTCGCAAAGGCAGCCTGGACATTGTGTTTATGCTGCTGCTGAACAAGAGCATGGGCGTTTCCGGAGTTGCATGGGCCACCCCGTTTGCGGATTGGATTGCATTTGTGATCTCCGCCGTGCTGATTGTGCCCGATCTGAAACGACTGAATCGCTGAGCTGCAATCGCTTTTTAACACCACCGAAGAGAAATCTCGGTGGTGTTTCTTATGCCCGGCAGCTTCACGCTGCTTCCGGAATGAAGCTGTCGGGCAGGGTGTCCCATGTGCTGGCGTGTCAAGGGCTTTCATGGCAGCCAATTTGTGCCGGGAAGCACTGCAAAAACAACAAAAACTCCCCGGCGGCATTGCGTGCTTCTCTGTTGGAGAAAGCAGCCATGCAGCCGGGGAGCTTTATTGAAACGGGTTCATGAAAACCGGTAAACCGGAATTACGCCAAAATCTTAGCGCAGGCTCGGCGATGGTTCAAGCTCAGCGCTTGTTGCTGCGGCGCCAGATGTGCATCTTCTCGGCATCGGCGATCAGCTGGTCGCGGAAGTCGGGGTGCGCCACGGAGATAATGGCCTCAGCCTTCTGCCAGGTGGACAGGCCCTTCAGGTTGACCAGGCCGTACTCGGTGACCAGATAGTGGATGTTGGCGCGGGTGTCGGTCACGATGGAGCCATTGGCCAGGGTGGGACGGATGCGGCTCTGCAGCTGGCCGGTCTTCTTGTCCATAAAGGTGGAGGAGCAGCAGATGAAGCTCTTGCCGCCCTTGGACAGGTAGGCACCCAGCACGAAGTCCAGCTGGCCGCCTGCACCGCTGATGTTCTTCACACCGGCGCTCTCGGCGTTCACCTGACCGAACAGGTCCAGGTCCACCGCGTTGTTGATGGACATGAAGTTGTCCAGCTGGCTGATGGTACGCACGTCGTTGGTGTAATCCACGGGGGCGCTCATGCAGGCGGGGTTGTTGTTCAGGTAGTCATACAGCTTCTTGGTGCCCGCACCGAAGGCGTACACCTGACGGCCCTTGTCGATGGCCTTGTTGACGCCCGTGATCTTGCCGGCGTTGGCAATGTCTACGAAGGCATCCACGTACATCTCGGTGTGAACGCCCAGATCCTTCAGGTCGCTCTGGGCAATCAGGCTGCCCACGGCGTTGGGCATACCGCCGATGCCCAGCTGCAGGCAGGCGCCGTTGGGGATCTGCTCCACAATCAGCTTGGCAACCGCCTGATCCACCTCAGTGGCAGCGGCAGCGCCGCCCATCTCGGCGATGGTGGGGTTGTCGCCTTCCACGATCATATCCACCTGGGATACGTGGACGCTCTCCTCCATGCCGCCCAGGCAGCGGGGCATGTTCTCGTTCACCTCAACGATGACGCACTTGGAAGTCTCGCACAGGGCGGCCATGTGGCTGGCGTTGGGGCCGAAGTTGAAGTAGCCGTGCTCGTCCATGGGGGCAACCTGGAAGATGGCCACGTCGGGCTTGTTGGCGGACTCACGGTAATAGCGGGGCAGCTCGCTGTAACGGATGGGGGAGTAGAAGCTGAAGCCCTGGGCCACGGCTTTGCGCTCAATGCCGCTCATGTGCCAGCTGTTCCAGGTCATGTGGGCGGCGGGGTCCTCGATCTTGAAGATCTCGGGCACCCACATCAGGATGCCGCCGCGGAAGTTCACGTTCTCCAGCTGGGGCAGGCGGGCAGCCAGGGCCTTATCCACGGCCACAGGGGTGCCGGTGGTCCAGCCATAGTCCACCCAGTCACCGGACTTCACCACGGCAGCAGCCTGCTCGGCGCTGACCAATTTGGAAGCATAAATTTCTTTCAGATCCATTGTTCGCAAATCCTTTCATTTTCTTTGAGATTTTTTTTGATGGTTTTATTGTCATTTACGACGCTTTGCTTTATAATATCGAATATACAGGCTCTGGCCCCATTGTAACATCATTCGCACAAGGGGTCAAGAAAACCGGGCTGAAATCCGCGGCTTTCTGCTGCCGGGGGCTTTCTTTTCCTGCATTTCCTATTATAATAGGGAGGCGGCAAAGAATGCGGCCCGATTCCGCCGGGGCGGCCATAGAGGCTGCCGCAGGCGAATAAGACGAGTGTTGAGAAATAGGCGGCAGGCCCCCTCACAGTGCGCCGAAAAGGGCGAAAAACGGGGCGGCAGGCCGGTTTGGTTCACGGAGCAACAAAGCAGCAATGCCGAGAAAACAACGGTTTTTGTGTGCATTGCGCCAATTTTTCGTTTTCTCCGTGGAATCATTGATAAATCTTTGACAAAGACGGACTGCTATGTTATAGTAGTCTTAGGTGAAGTGTGCAGTGCTGCGCCTCTTTGTTATTCCTAAAGGACGGATCAGTGTTATGGCACGAGCAATTTACCCCGGCAGTTTCGACCCTGTGACCCGGGGTCATCTGGACATCATCGGGCGGGCCGCCCGGGTGATGGATGAGGTGATCATCGGCGTACTGGCCAACAGCGCAAAAACGCCGCTGTTTACCGTGGAAGAGCGGGTGGAGATGCTGCGGGAGTGCACGGCCCAGTGGCCCAATGTTCAGGTGGAAACATTTGACGGGCTGACGGTGGAGTTTGCCCGCAGGATGAAGGCAGACGTGATGGTGCGCGGCCTGCGGGCGGTGACGGATTTCGAGTACGAAATGCAGATCGCCCAGACCAACCACATCGTGGAGCCGAACATCGACACAATGTTTTTCACAACAAGCTTGCAATATGCGTATTTAAGCAGTACCATAGCGAAGGAAGTTGCCTGCTATGGTTCGGATGTCTCTTCCTTTGTGACCCCCAATGTGGCCCGCCGCATGGAAGAGAAGTTCCGCGAAAAGCGCGGCGGTGCCGCGCGGTAAGCAGAAACGGCGGCTTCTTCTTTAATTTGATACACGCCGGGCCCTACACCCGGTTTGTATAGAGTGTGTGCAAAATATGTATCAGGAACTTAAGGAGGTTACCCCAATGAAAAAGATCGTTTTGGCCAGCGCCTGCCGTACTGCTGTCGGCAAGTTCGGCGGTACCCTGGCAAATGTGCCCGCTGCTGAGCTGGGCTCCATCGTCATCAAGGAAGCTCTGAACCGCGCCGGCGTGAAGCCCGAGCAGGTTGACCATGTGTACATGGGCTGCGTTATCCAGGCCGGTCTGGGCCAGAACGTTGCCCGTCAGGCCGCTCTGAAGGCTGGCCTGCCCATCGAGACCCCCGCTGTGACCGTGAACGTCGTTTGTGGTTCCGGCCTGAACTGCGTGAACATGGCCGCTCAGATGATCGAGGCCGGCGATGCTGACATCGTGGTTGCTGGTGGTATGGAGAACATGAACATGGCTCCCTTCGCTATGATGAAGGGCCGTTACGGCTACCGCATGGGCGCTCCCATGGGCAAGAGCGAGCTGATCGATACCATGGTCAACGATGCTCTGTGGGATGCCACCGGCTTCAACAAGCACATGGGCATGACCGCTGAGAACATCTGCACCAACGAGACCTACCAGAAGAAGTACGGCTACAGCCCCATCAACCGTGAGCAGCTGGATGCCTTTGCTTGCCACAGCCAGGAGAAGGCCGTGAAGGCCATCGCCGACGGCGCCTTCAAGGAAGAGATCGTTCCCGTTGTCATCAAGGGCAAGAAGGGCGACACCGTGTTTGATACCGACGAAGGCCCCCGCGCCAGCAGCATGGAGACCCTGGCGAAGCTGAAGCCCGCCTTCAAGCCCGACGGCATCGTGACCGCCGGCAACTCTTCCGCCATCAACGACGGCGCTGCTGCCATCGTTGTGATGAGCGAGGAGAAGGCCAAGGAGCTGGGCATCGAGCCTCTGGCTACCTGGGTTTCCGGCGCTCTGGCCGGTGTTGAGCCCGAGGTCATGGGCCTGGGCCCCATCGCCGCCACCAAGAAGGCCATGGCCAAGGCTGGCCTGACCGTGAACGACATGGACCTGATCGAGGCCAATGAGGCTTTCGCTGCTCAGTCCATCGCCGTGGGCGAGGCTCTGGGCTTTGACCAGAGCAAGCTGAACGTGAACGGCGGCGCCATCGCCATCGGTCACCCCGTGGGTGCTTCCGGCGCTCGTATCCTGGTCACTCTGCTGTACGCCATGAAGCATCGCGGCGCTCACAAGGGCCTGGCTACCCTGTGCATCGGCGGCGGCATGGGCTGCGCTACCATCGTGGAGCGTGACTGAGTTTGGCCTTTCGCCAATCCAATCAACACGACTGTAAAGGAGTGTACGAAGTTGGGTTTTGTGAACTATGAAGCGCAGGGCGCTGTGGGTCTGGTTACCATCAACCGCCCCGAAGCCCTGAACGCTCTGAATCCCCAGGTGTTGGCCGATCTGAAGGCCGTGTTTGAGGGCATTGATCAGAACGCCATCCGCTGTGTGGTGGTGACCGGTGCGGGCGAAAAGAGCTTCGTGGCCGGCGCCGACATCGGCAGCATGAGCGTGATGACCAAGGCAGAGGGCGAGACCTTCGGCAAAATGGGCAACGACGTGTTCCGCATGATCGAAACCTTCCCCATCCCGGTGATCGCCGCGGTGAACGGTTTCGCTCTGGGCGGCGGCAACGAGCTGGCCATGTGCTGCGACTTCCGCATCTGCTCGGACAACGCCATGTTCGGCCAGCCTGAGGTTGGCCTGGGCATCACCCCCGGTTTCGGCGGCACCCAGCGCCTGGCGCGCCTGGTCGGCCCCGGAATGGCCAAGCAGCTGGTCTACACCGCCGCGAACATCAAGGCGGACGAGGCCCTGCGCATTGGTCTGGTGAATGCGGTGTATCCGCAGGCGGAACTGATGGAGAACGCCATGAAGCTGGCGGGCAAGATCGCCCGCAACGCTCCCATCGCCGTGCGCAACTGCAAGAAGGCCATCAACGATGGTCTGGAAGTTGGCATGGACGAGGCTGTGGTGATTGAGGAAAAGCTCTTCGGAGCCTGCTTCGAGACCCACGACCAGAAGGAGGGCATGGGCTGCTTCCTCTCCAAGGAAAAGCCGAAGCCCAAGGCGGTTTTCACCAACAACTGATCAATTTCGGAAGAACGGCGGCTGGCACAACAGCCGGTCGCTGTTCTTTACTCCGGAATGTCAAAAAAATAACGTTAAACATCAAACAAGCGCATTGCGCTGAATTATGGAGGATCCTACCATGAAGGTTGGTATCATTGGCGCCGGCACCATGGGTTCCGGTATTGCCCAGGCCTTTGCTCAGGCTGAGGGCTACGAAGTTTATCTGTGCGACATCAACGAGGAGTTCGCTGCCAACGGCAAGAAGAAGATCGCTGCCGGTTTTGAGAAGCGCATCGCCAAGGGCAAGATGGATCAGGCTGCTGCCGACGCCATCCTGAACAAGATCCACACCGGCGTGAAGGACATCTGCACCGATTGCGATCTGGTTGTCGAGGCCGCTCTGGAAGTGATGGCTGTAAAGCAGCAGACCTTCAAGGAGCTGGAGACCATCTGCAAGAACCCCGACGTGATTTTTGCCACCAACACCTCCAGCCTGTCCATCACCGAGATCGGCAAGGGCATCAACCGCCCTGTGGTTGGCATGCACTTCTTCAACCCCGCTCCTGTTATGAAGCTGGTTGAGGTCATCGCCGGCCTGAACACCCCCGATGAGGTGGTTGAGAAGATCAAGGCCATCAGCGTTGAGATCGGCAAGACCCCCGTGCAGGTGAACGAGGCTGCCGGCTTCGTGGTCAACCGCATCCTGATCCCCATGATCAACGAAGGCATCGGCATCTACGCCGATGGCGTTGCCTCGGTTGAGGGCATCGACACCGCCATGAAGCTGGGCGCCAACCATCCCATGGGTCCCCTGGAGCTGGGCGACCTGGTGGGCCTGGACATCGTGCTGGCCATCATGAATGTGCTGTATGACGAGACCGGCGATCCCAAGTATCGCCCCCATCCTCTGCTGAAGAAGATGGTTCGTGGCGGCAAGCTGGGCCGCAAGACCGGCATCGGTTTCTACAACTACAGCAAGTAAACATGTTCCCCATCAGGGGCGGGTAGCGGATGCCCGCCCCTGGTATGGGTTACATATATTAAAGAAACTGGAGGACTTACCATGGATTTTACCTTGAGCAAAGAGCAGCTGATGGTTCAGAAGATGTACCGTGAGTTCGCTCAGAACGAAGTCAAGCCTCTGGCCGCCGAAGTGGATGAGCAGGAGCGCTATCCCGAGGAGACCGTGGCCAAGATGGCCAAGCTGGGCATGATGGGCATCTACTTCCCCAAGAAGTACGGCGGAGCCGGCGCTGACGTGCTGTCTTACGCGATGGCCGTTGAAGAGCTGAGCAAGGTCTGCGGCACCACCGGTGTTATCGTTTCCGCTCACACCTCCCTGTGCGCCGCTCCCATCTTTGAGAACGGCACCGAGGAGCAGAAGATGAAGTACCTGCCCAAGCTGTGCAGCGGCGAGTGGGTTGGCGCCTTCGGCCTGACCGAGCCCGGCGCCGGCACCGACGCGCAGGGCCAGCAGACCACCGCCGTAGATATGGGCGACTACTGGCTGCTGAACGGCTCCAAGATCTTCATCACCAACGCTGGCTACGCCAATGTGTTCATCATCATTGCCGTGACCGGTACCGTTGTGAACAAGAAGGGCCGCAAGGTTAAGGAGATCAGCGCGTTCATCGTGGAGCGCACCGATGAGGGCTTCTCCGTCGGTAAGCATGAGAAGAAGATGGGCATCCGTGGTTCTTCTACCTGCGAGCTGATCATGGAAGACTGCAAGATCCCCAAGGATCGTCTGCTGGGCGTCAAGGGCAAGGGCTTCCAGGTCGCTATGAAGACTCTGGACGGCGGCCGTATCGGCATCGCTTCTCAGGCTCTGGGCATTGCTCAGGGTGCTCTGGACGAGACCGTTGCCTACGTCAAGGAGCGCAAGCAGTTCGGCCGCAGCATCGCTCAGTTCCAGAACACTCAGTTCGAGCTGGCTGAGATGAAGGCCCGCGTGGAGGCTGCCCGTCTGCTGGTTTACCGTGCTGCCATGAAGAAGCAGGCTGCCATGGAGGGCTCCAAGGAGCACTACACCGTGGAGGCCGCTGAGGCGAAGCTGATCGCCGCCCGCACCGCCAGCGATGTGACCCGTCGCTGCCTGCAGCTGTTCGGCGGTTACGGCTACACCCGTGACTACCCCATCGAGCGCATGATGCGCGATGCCAAGATCACTGAGATCTACGAGGGCACCAGCGAAGTGCAGATGATGGTTATTTCCGGCGATCTGCTGAAGTAAGGAGGCAAAACGAGATGAAAGCAATTGTTTGTGTGAAACAGGTTCCCGATACCTCCGGTAAGGTTGCGGTGAACGAGAACGGCACCCTGGACCGTGCGTCCATGGCCACCATCACCAACCCCGATGACCTGGCTGCTGTTGAGGCTGCTCTGCGTCTGAAGGATCAGACCGGCTGCGAAGTCATCGTGGTCACCATGGGTCCCCCGCCGGCAGAGGGTATGCTGCGTGAGCTGATCGCCCGCGGCGCTGACCGTGCCGTGCTGGTTTCCGGCCGTGAGTTCGGCGGCAGCGATACCTTCGCTACCTCTCAGATCCTGGCCGCTGCCATCAACAAGATCGGCGTGGAAAAGGGCGACGTTGTCTTCTGCGGCCGTCAGGCCATCGATGGCGATACCGCTCAGGTTGGTCCTCAGATCGCTGAGAAGCTGCACCTGCCTCAGATCACCTACGTGGCTGACGTGAAGGTGGAAGACGGCGTTGTGACCGCCAAGCGCATGCTGGAGGACGGCTTCATGATGATTCAGGCCGAGACCCCCTGCCTGCTGACCTGCGTTAAGGAGCTGAACGAGCCCCGTTATATGTCCGTTGGCGGCATCTTCGAGTGCTACTCCAAGCCCATGGACGTGTTCGACTACAACGCTCTGAAGGACGATCCCCTGATCGAGGTCGATACCATCGGCCTGAAGGGCTCCCCGACGAACGTGTTCAAGTCCTTCACCCCGCCCCAGAAGGGCGCCGGCACCATGCTGGAGGGTGATGACGTCGCTGCTCAGATGGCCGGTATTCTGGCTGCTAAGCACCTGATTTGATGAAAGGAGATTCACCAACTATGGCATACGATTGCACTGATACCGCCGCCTTTAAGGGCGTTTGGGTTTTCTGCGAGCAGCGCGAGGGCAAGCTGATGCCCACCGACTTTGAGCTGATCAGCGAGGCCCGCAAGCTGGCCGATGAGCTGGGCTGCGAGCTGTCCGGCCTGCTGCTGGGCGAGAACGTTGAGGGCATTGCGAAGGAACTGGGCGGCTACGGCGCCGATAAGGTTCTGGTCTGCGACAGCCCCCTGCTGAAGGACTACACCACCGATGCCTACACCAAGGTTATCTGCGATGTGATCCACGAGTACAAGCCCGAGGTGTTCCTGATCGGCGCGACCAACATCGGCCGTGACCTGGGCCCCCGCTGCGCTGCTCGTCTGCACACCGGCCTGACTGCCGATGCCACTCACCTGGACATCGACACCGCCAAGTACATGGACTTCCTGCGCACCTCCTCCACCATCGATGTGGACAGCCAGAAGTTCAACATGGAAGATCGTAACCTGAAGATGACCCGTCCCGCTTTCGGCGGCCATCTGATGGCTACCATCATCTGCCCCCGTTTCCGTCCTCAGATGTCCACCGTCCGTCCCGGCGTTATGAAGAAGAGCGCGTTCGACGCTGCCAAGGCTGAGGCCTGCCAGATCGTGAAGCCCGCCTTCGAGCTGACCGAGGCTGACTGCAAGACCAAGGTTCTGAGCATCGAGAAGGCTGCCAAGAAGATGGTTGACCTGATCGGCGCCGACGTGGTCGTGTCTGTGGGCCGTGGTATCAGCAAGGATCCTCAGGCTGGCATCAAGCTGGCCGAGGAGCTGGCTGCTGAGCTGGGCGGCGTTGTGGGCGCTTCCCGTGCTGTGGTTGACTCCGGCTGGATCAGCTCTGACCATCAGGTCGGCCAGACCGGTAAGACCGTGCATCCCAAGATCTACGTGGCTCTGGGTATCTCCGGCGCCATTCAGCATGTTGCCGGTATGCAGGACTCCGAGATGATCATTGCCGTGAACAAGAACGACATGGCCCCCATCTTCGGTGTTGCCGATTACGGCATCTGTGGCGACCTGTTCAAGGTCGTTCCTCAGCTGATCGCTTCCATCAAGGCTGCCAAGGCTGCTGAATAAGCGAATTGCTGATCTGCTCTGCGGAGCAACCCGTGTTCCTCTGATTTTTTAGGCTTGTCCCCGGACAGGCTTTGCGCCCCCGCCTGCAAAGGCGGGGGCGCTTTTTTTGTTTTGAAGGGGCCCTTTTTGCGGCGGGGCATCGCGGCCTGCCGCTGTACAGAAGCGGCGGAACGTGGTACAATGTCTTCAATACAAATCGTAAAAACAGCAATTTTGCAAAAGCAAACGACGCGCAGAGTGCAAAGCCGGCGGGCGTTTGAAGTGGGAGAGTAAGTATGAGCGAAATGAAGATGATCGAGCTGCGGGACCTGCTGGTTAGCGCATTTCTTTCCGGTTACGGCCGGGCGGACAGTGAGGGCCTGACCCAGCGGGAATATCTGGATTGCTCGCTGCGGGCCATTGCTTCCATGCAGGTGGAGCCGGAAACCGTGTACTGTGAGGAAGGCGCGGCCCTGCAGGACGAACTGGACCTGGATCATCTGGAGGACGGCATGCACGCCGACGGCACCTGGCTGTATTACGGCAAGCCGGACGAGGGCTTTTTCTTCCTGCTCTGGTTTGAGGACGAGGGCGAGGCCATGACCAAACAGGCCCAGCTCTCGGCCGACCCGGCGGTGCGCTGCTGGCTGGTGGATCTGGAGAAGGACATCACCACCGTGGAGTAAACCGCGCCTTCCAAAGCCCGAACAAAAGCCCGAAAATTCGGCGGGCGAGGGGCAATTTGTGCAAAAAACACAGGGCCGCTTTTGAAAGGCAAAAAGCGCGGCCCATAAAGGAGCAAGAACATGCAGACGACCGGACACCAGAAATTGTTCAATTTCATCAATGCCGCCCTGGATTGGTGTGTGCTGGTGGTGAGCTATCTGCTCTCGGTGTACATCCGGCAGGGCCTGATGTTCGGCATTACCAACCCGGCGCTGCTGCTGGAGGACCATTACATCCCCATGGCGCTGGTGTACAGCACCCTGATGGTAGGGGTGCTGATCTTCCTGAATATGTACGGCAGCTACCGCTTCCGAAGCTTCTGGAAAGAGACAGTGAGCCTGGCCATGGCCAATGGCTTCGGTGTGGTGGCCCTGGGCTTTGTGCTGTATTTTCTGAAAATGGGCGACTTTGCCCGCTGGCAGGTTGCCTTTCTGCTGGCGTTTTCGGTGGTTGGCCTGGTGGGCAAGCGCGCGGTGCTGCGCGCCCTGCTGCGGGTCGTGCGCACGCAAGGGCACAACACCCGGGCGGTGCTGCTGGTGGGCAGCGGCCCGCTGGCCCATCGCTATTATGAAGAGCTGAAAGCCCGACCCTACACCGGCTACAACTACCGTGGCTATGTGTCGGACGAGCAGGTGGCGGACATGGGCACCTGGCGCGGCCCGGTGGCCCAGTTCCGGCAGGTGCTGCAGAAGGAAAAGATCGAGGAAGTGGTGGTGGCACTGCCGGCCCGGCAGGCGGACTGCATCGGCGACCTGGTGGCCGCCAGCGGCCGGTACAGCGCGAAGATCTCCATCATTCCCTCCTACAACGATTTCATTCCGGCCAGCCCCCATGTGGAAACGGTGGCGGACCTGAAGATGATCAATGTGCGCCGCGCACCGGACAAAGGCCCCCTGTGGGCGGCCACCAAGCGGTTAATGGATCTGGTGGGAAGCGGGGTAGGGCTGGTGCTCACCTCGCCGCTGATGCTGGGAGCCGCCATTGCGGTGAAGGTCACCAGCCCCGGCCCGGTGATCTTTAAGCAGAAGCGCACCGGCAAGAACGGCAAAGAATTCTATATGTACAAGTTCCGCAGTATGTATCAGGACGCGGAGGAGCGGCTGGTCGAATTGCAGGACCAGAACGAGGTGGACGGGCCGGTGTTCAAGATGACCAACGACCCTCGCATTACCCCGGCGGGCCGCTGGCTGCGCAAAACCAGCATTGACGAGCTGCCCCAGCTGGTAAACATTCTGAAGGGTGACATGAGCATTGTCGGCCCCCGCCCGCCGCTGCCCAAAGAGGTGGCCCAGTACAGTGACTGGGATTGGGGCCGGCTGGCCGTTCGTCCCGGCCTGACCTGCTATTGGCAGGTGAGCGGCCGAAGCAACCTGAGTTTTGATGAGTGGATGCGGCTGGACCTGAAATACATTGAGGAGCAGGGCCTTTGGACCGACCTGCGCATCATTGCCCGCACCGTGGGCGTGGTGCTGCGGGGGGACGGCGCCTATTGAGCGAATATGGCCCGGCTGCCGGAAGCACCGGAACACGCGGTGCCCGCCTGGGTGAGACGCACCGCAGAAAACAATCGAAAAAACAACGCGAACGGACAAGCACGCAATGCAAAAGCGGCCTGTCCGTTTATTTTTGAGCGTTTTCGCAAAAAGAGCCCCGGGACTTCGCCAGGGCATGACGGTTCGGCACGTCTCGGCACGTTGGATTCACACCGTAAAAACACAGAGCGAAAATACAAATCGTAATAAAAAGATCAAATATTCCCAAAAAGGATGCAAAGGGCGGCCCTTTCGGCCTTATCCTACAAAAAGAAGCAACCCCGCAGAAGCCCCGCTGGCCGGGAACGAAAACAGCCCTGCGCGGGCGGCCCGGTGCCCGGCGGAGCGCGGCCGGGGGATGCTTTTCATTGCGTAGAGCATCGATTTGGTGTATACTATACTCTGTATTGGTGTGGGCAGCAGCCGGAAACCGGGGCCGCCCCGCACAGTCGGAGCCGGAAGCGGTGAAGGCATAGACAACAAGGGAAACCATCCCGGAAGGACGGCTTGTATGAAGATCCTGCTGGTGAATAAATTCCACTACCGCAAGGGTGGGTCGGAAACATACTATTTTGCGCTGGCGGAGGCACTGCGCCGGGCCGGGCATCAGGTGATCTTTTTTGCAATGGAAAGCAAAAAAAATCTGCCCTGTGAGCAGGCGCAATATTTTGTAACAAATGTGGAGTATAATGGTCCACAGGGGGCGATGGCTCAGCTGAAAAGCGGCCTGAAGCTGCTGTATTCCCACGAGGCAAAGCAGAAGTTTGCCGCCCTGCTGGCCGCGGAAAAGCCGGATGTGGTCCACCTGAATCTGGTGCATCGGCAGATCACCCTCTCGGTGGTGGACGCGGCGAAGGCCGCCGGGGTTCCGGTGGTGTTCACCCAGCACGACCTGATCTGCGTGTGCCCCAACTACACCTGCCTGGCGCCGGACGGCATTTGTGAGGACTGCCTGAAGGGGAACTTTGCCCCCTGTGTGAAAAAGCGCTGCGTGAAGGGCAGCCGGGCCAAAAGCATTCTGGCCGCGGCCGAGGCGGTGCTGTACCGGATGCGGGGCAGCTACAACAAGATCGACTGCTACATCACGCCCTCGGGCTTTTACCGCGACCTGCTGCAGAAGGCCGGCTTCACCAAAGCGCCCATCCGGCACATTCCGAACTTCCTGCCCGGCGGCACGGTGTTTGCGCCGGTGCCCTGTGAGGCGCAGGCAAAGCTGCTCTATCTGGGCCGCCTGACCCCGGAGAAGGGGCTGCCCACCCTGCTGAACGCCTTGGCCGCCTGCCCGGATGCCTGCCTGGAAATTGCCGGGGAAGGCCCTCAGCGGGCCGAGCTGGAACAGCAGGCGAAGGCCCTTGGGCTGGGCGAGCGAGTGAAGTTCCTGGGCTTTTTGACCGGCCAGCCGCTGACCGAGCGGCTGAATGCCTGCCGGGCCGTGGTGCTGCCCAGCGAGTGGTATGAGAACGGCCCCTATTCGGTGATGGAAGCCCTGGCGGCCGGCAAGCCGGTGCTGGGCAGCCGCATCGGCGGCATTCCCGAAATGGTGCAGGAGGGGCGGACCGGCTTTCTGTTCCGCCCCGGCGATGCCGAGGACCTGGCGGCGGCCATCGGGCGGCTGTATGGCTTGACGGAAGAGGAGTATCAGGCCCTTTGCCGCAGCGCGGCCGCGTTTGCCGCCGAGACCTTCAGCGAGGAGGCCTATCTGGCCCGGCTGCTGCCCATTTACGAGCAGCTGACCGGAAAACAATAAAAACAAAGAGTATTTTAACGCAATAAAACACGAATCGTATAAACGAAATGCGCGATGAAACGTGCGGACTGCGAAAAAACACGCCGCACGGGCGCATGGCGGGCACTGCCCGGTGCCCTTTTGAAAGGATGAATCAGTTTATGGCAAGACGGACCCTGTACGGCACGGTGATCGTGACCTACCGCTGCAACGCCAAGTGCAACATGTGCGACTGCTGGCGCGACCCCTCCCGCCCGGAGGAAGAGATCCAGATGGACACCATCAGGAAGCTGCCGGAAATGGCCTTCACCAACATCACCGGCGGCGAGCCGTTTATCCGCCGCGACCTGCCGGAGATCGTGGAAGAGCTGTATAAAAAGACCGACCGCATCGTCATTTCCACCAACGGCTACTTCACCGACCGGATCATCGCCCTGTGCAAGCAGTTCCCCAAGATCGGCATCCGCATCAGCATTGAGGGCATGCAGGCCACCAACGACGCCATCCGCCGCATTCCCGATGGTTGGAACCGGGGCTATGAGACCCTGAAAACGCTGGTGGAGATGGGCCACCCGGATGTGGGCTTCGGCATGACCGTGCAGGATATGAACTGCGAGGATCTGGTGCCGCTGTACAAGCTCAGCGACGAGATGGGCATGGAGTTTGCCACGGCCACTCTGCACAACAGCTTCTATTTCCGCAAGACCGACAACAAGATCGACGACAAATACCATGTGGCCCAGAACTTTGAGGCCCTCATCAACGAGCTGCTTCAGAGCAAAAGCCCCAAAAAGTGGTTCCGCGCCTACTTCAACCATGGCCTCATCAACTACATCTACGGCAACAAGCGGCTGCTGCCCTGCGATATGTCCAAGGACGCCTTCTTCATCGACCCCTTCTGCGACGTGATCCCCTGCAACGGCATGGCAAAAAAGGCCGTGATGGGCAACCTGAAGGAAAGCCCGGACTGGGATACCCTGTGGAACAGCGAGCAGGCCAAAACTGTGCGCGCCCAGACCAAGCAGTGCGACCGCAACTGCTGGATGATCGGCAGCGTGTCTCCAGCCATGCACAAGTACATCTGGGTGCCCGGCTGGTGGGTGGTGAAGCACAAGTTCCTCAAGGGCGGCAAATACAGCCTGAGCGAGAACGCCTTTATTCCCGAAGCACAGAAGAAGTGACCCGATAAAAGGAGACCTGTTCATGAACATCGCCATGATCGGCCACAAGCGGGTGCCCGGCCGGGAGGGCGGCGTGGAAGTGGTGGTGGAAGAGCTGGCGGGCCAGCTGACCGCCATGGGCCACACCGTCACCCTGTACAACCGGGCCGCAAAGGGCGCCCCCAAGTGCAGCGAGTACGCCGGGGCGCGGATCGTCACGGTGCCCACCGTCAACAAAAAAAGCCTGGACGCGGTGATCTACTCGTTTCTGGCCACCCTGCACGCCCTGTTCGGTGGGTACGATGTGATTCACTACCACGCCCTGGGGCCCAGCGTAATGCTGGCGCTGCCGCATTTTCTGGGTAGGCGCACGGTGGCAACCGTCCACGGGCTGGACTGGCAGCGGGCCAAGTGGGGCGGCTTCGGCACCTGGTACCTGAAACTGGGGGAGAAGGTCATCGCCCGCTACGCCGATGAGGTCATCGTGCTCAGCGAGAATGTGCAGCGGTACTTCCGCGAGACCTACGGCCGCGAGACCACCCTCATCCCAAACGGCGTGGCGCAGCCGACCCGCCGCCCGGCTCAGATCATCCGGGAGAAATACGGCCTTGAGCCGAACGGCTATGTGCTGTTTCTGGCCCGCATTGTGCCGGAAAAGGGCCTGCACTACCTGCTGGAGGCCTACCGCAGCCTGAACACCGGCAAAAAGCTGGTGATCGCCGGGGGCGACAGCCATTCCGGCGGCTATTATGAAGAAATGTGCCAAAAGGCCGACGAGGATGCGCGCACCGTGCGCACCGGCTTTGTGCGCGGGGCAGAGAAGGGCGAGCTGTTTACAAACGCGGCCCTGTACGTGCTGCCCAGCGACCTGGAGGGAATGCCCATCAGCCTGCTGGAGGCCATGAGCTACGGCACCCCCTGCCTGGTGAGCGACATCCCCGAAAACACCCAGCTCTTGGGGGCGTTCGGCGCCAGCTTTGCCCACGGCGACCCGGCCGCCCTGGCCGAGGCCCTGAACCGGGCCCTGCAGACCCCGCCCCCGGCGGGCGAGGCCCAGGCGGACTACATCCGGCAGAATTATTCCTGGGAGAAGAACGCCCGGGATACACTGGCGCTGTACGAGCGGGCGGCGGCCCGGCGGCGCTGAGCCGACTTTGCCCATCAACCAAACAGAAAGGGAGCCTGCCCCATGGAATACACAGCAAAGGGCCTGCCCAAGGTCATCCACTACTGCTGGTTCGGCCGGGGAGAAAAATCCCCACTCATCCAGCGGTGCATCGCCACCTGGCGGGAGAAAATGCCCGGGTGGGAGATTCGGGAGTGGAATGAGGACAACTTCGACGTGACGAGCATCCCCTACACGGCGGAGGCCTACGGGGCCAAAAAGTATGCCTTTGTGGCGGATTATGCCCGCTTCTGGATCCTGTATCACTTCGGCGGCGTGTGCCTGTGCACCGATGTGGAGCTGCTGCGCCCGGTGGACGACCTGCTGGACGAGACGCCCTGCCTGATGGGCTTTGAACTGCGGGATACCATCAACCCCGGCTCCATCATCTCGGCCCTGCCCGGGGATGCACTGTTGGGCGAGCTGCTGGAGGACTATGCAAAACTGCACTTTGTGCGGCAGGACGGCAGCCTGAACACCAAAACCATCGTGGCCTACACCACCGAAATGCTGCGCCGCCACGGCTTTACCGGCGGCAACCGGATGCAGCAGGTGGGCAATTTTGTGCTGTACCCCAGCGAGTACTTCTGCCCCTTTGAGCATGAGACCCAGATGGTGGTAAAAACCGAGAACACCCGGTCCATCCACCATTTTTCGGCCACCTGGTCGCCCTGGTGGCGCAAGGCCCGCTTCCGGGCCATCGGGCTGGCGGCCCGCCTGCTTGGGCGGGAACGGTATCTGGCCCTGAAGCACTGCATCAAAAAGTGAGGAACCCCCATGAAGATCTTGCTTGTGCGCACCTTTGCCAGCGTGATGAACCCCGCCAGCTACAACAGCCAGGAGATCGGCCTGGCCCGGGCCTTCATCCGAGCAGGGCACGTGTGCGACATTGTGTACTACAACGCCTCATCCCCCAGCTACGACCAGGTGGTGGAGACCCCGGGCAGCGACACTCCGGTGACCATCCACTGGCGCAAGGGGTACGATCTGTTCAAAAATGCCATCTTTCCCGGCCTGGGCGAACTGCTGAAGCAGTACGACGTGCTGCAGGTGTCGGAGTATGACCAGCTGACCAGCTGGCAGCTGTACCGCCATCAAAAACCGGGAAAGCCGGTGTTTTTGTACCACGGCCCCTACGGCAGCGATTTCACCCGGGGCTACAACCTGAAGTGCCGCGTGTTTGACCCGCTGTTCAACCGCCCCGGCAAAAACCGGGCGGTGACCGCGTTTGCCAAAAGCCGCATGGCGGCGGAGTTCCTGCGCCAGAAGGGCTTTGAGAAGGTGATCCCGGTGGGGGTCGGCCTGGATAAGGATACGCTGAAGGCCGCCTATGACCCTTCGGCCCGCCCGGCCGCCGCGGCCCGGGAGGGCTTTGAGCTGCTGTACATCGGCGTGCTGGAGGAGCGGCGGAACATCCGCTTTCTGTTTGAGGTGTTGGCCGAGGCGGCCAAAACCGTGCCCGGCCTGCGCCTGACGCTGGTGGGAAAAGGCGAGGCCGCTTACCGGGACGAGTGCTTTGCTTACGCCAGAGAGCTGGGCGTGTGGGAACGGATCGACTACACCGAACGGGTGCCCCAAAGCCAGGTGCACGAACTGTACGACCGAGCCAACCTGTTTGTGCTGCCCACCCGCTATGAGATTTTCGGTATGGTGCTTCTGGAGGCCATGTACTTTGGCCTGCCGGTGCTCACCAGCCTGAACGGCGGCTCGGACCTGCTGGTGCAGGACGGAGTGAACGGCTTTGTGCAGCGCGGCTTTGACGCAAAGGCCTATGCCCGCGTGATCGCCGAGCTGGCCGCCGACCCGAAGCGGCAGGAAGCGGTGGGCGCAGCGGCCCACGAGACCGTGGAGCGGGACTTTTTGTGGGACCGCATTGCCGCCAGAATGCTGGCGGAATACCAGAAGGCGCTGTAACCGGGAGCGAAGTTTTCCACAAAAAGCAGAAACGAAGTGGAAAACACAGCGAGCCAACCGGGAAATTCAGATGTTTTGCAACGAATGCTGCGATTGATTGGAAATACACGCATTGCCGCACAAAAGGAGCAGAGTCATGAAGGAAACAAAAATTACACTGAGTATTATTATCCCGGTGTATAACGTTATGACCTATCTGCGCCCCTGCCTGGACGGCCTGCTGAGCCAGACCTGCCCGGCCGGTTTTTCCTATGAGGTGCTTCTGGCAGACGATGGCTCCACCGACGGCAGCGGGGCGGTCTGCGATGAATACGCGGCGGCCTACCGGCAGGTGCGGGCGCTGCACCGGGAAAACGGCGGCCAGTCCGCCGCGCGCAACCAGGCCATTCGGGCGGCCGAGGGCGCGTGGCTTGCCTTTGTGGACAGCGACGATCTGGTCCGGCCGGAGTTTCTGGCTGCGCTGGCGGGCGAGCTGAAGGATGGGCGGGATGTGGTGCTGTACAACAGCTACTCCACCCGGGACGAGACCATCCGGGCGCCCTTCCGGGCCGTCCAGTTCGCCGACGGGCTGGAGGGCTATCTGCGCCGGTGCATTGTGGAGTTCCCCTTTGTGACGGCCCCCTGGCGCTATGCCGTGCGGCGGCAGTTTCTGGTGGAACAGGGGCTGTGGTTCCACGAGGGCATCTACCATGAGGACTGCGAGTGGTGCCCCAAGGTGCTGGCCCATGCAAAAACGGCGGCGGTGTGCGAGCAGGCCCTGTATGTGTACCGGGATGCCCCGGAGCAGGGGCGGGACAGCACCTGTATGAACCCCGCCCGGTGGGCCAGACGGCTGGACGGCTTCGGCCAGGTGGTCACGGCCCTGAAGGCGGAGGCGGCGGCCTTTGCAAATGACCCGGTGCGCCGGGTGTTTCTGCTGCGCAGCGCCGCCCTGGCCTGGCAGCAGCGGCTGATTCTGGCGGCGGCGGCCGGCCGGCTGGCGGAGATCGCCCGGGAGGAGACGGTCAACCGGGACCTGCTGGCCTATGCGCCGAAGCGCTTTGGCCTGTGCCTGCGGCTGGCGGGGCTGCGCAGCGGCACCCGGCTGTATCGGAAACTATGGGGGGAACACTGATGGCGCGTTATCATGTCTGCATGGTGCTGGTGGGCAAGCTGCCGGTGCCGGCCACGCTGGGCGGCGCCGTGGAGGCCCTGGCCCAGCACCTGCTGGAGCAGAACGAGCGGGACCCGCAGATCGAGTTCACGGTGCTGACGGTGGACGAGCCGAAGGCCCGGGCACAGGCGGCGGGCTTCCGGCACGCAAAATTTGTGTGGTTCAAGCCCCACACCCTCTGGAATAAGGTCTGGTGGCGGGTGCGCACGCTGGCGCTGAACCGCACCGGCGAGCAGAAGGAGCTGCCCTTCCCCTATCAGCGGGTGGAGGCCGCCGCTTGGCTGAAGCGCCACGGGCAGGAGTTCGACTACGTTCTGGCCGAGAGCGAGCTGGAGATGATTCGGCAGGCCCAGGTGCCGCCGGAAAAGGTGCTGTACCATCTGCACTGGGTGGGCCGCCCCGCCCCCTGGCGGGACGCACAGTTCGGCCAGCTGCTGGCGGTGAGCCGCTTTGTGGGCGATGGCTGGCAGGAGAAGAGCGGCTGCCCGGCCGGGAAAATTTCGGTGTGGCCGAACTGCGCGGCGCTGGATACCTTTGCCCAGCGCCTGAGCGAAGAAGAGCGGGCGGCCCTGCGCAAAACGCTGGGCATTGGCCCCGAAGATTTTGCCATTGTGTACTGCGGGCGCATGGTGCCCCTGAAAGGCGTGAAGGAACTGCTTCTGGCCATGCAGAAGCTGCCCCGGCGGGCGGTTCTGGTGGCGGTGGGCAGCACGAACTTCGGCCTTTCCACCAAAGAGAGCTATGAGCAGGAGCTGTACACGCTGGCCAAACAGGGCGGTAGCCGTGTGGTGTTCACCGGGTTTGTACATAACACCGAGCTGTGGCGCTATTACGCCCTGGCCGATGCGGTGTGCATGCCCACCATCGGGCAGGAGGCCGCGGGGCTGGTGGCGGTGGAGGCCATGGCCGCCGGCCGGCCAGTGGTGGCCACCCGCTCCGGCGGCATTCCGGAATATGTCCCGCCCGAAGCGGGGCTTCTGGTGCCCGTCACCCCGAATCTGCCGGAGGATCTGGCCAGCGCCCTGCGCACCCTGATGGACGACCCCGCCCGCTGCCGGGCCATGGGCCTTGCGGGCGAGCGCGCGGCTTTGGCATACAGCCCGCAGCAGTATTACCAGAATTTTGTTTCCATCCTGGACGGCCTGACCGAACGGGAGGAGGAAAGGCGTAAGCAAAGTTGGAAAATTCACGCACAGTAAACTCGGTGCTGGCCATTGTGACCGGCGTGATTCAAAAGCTGTCCGCCATTTTCATTGCGTTCTTCTCCCAGTGGGTGTTCATTCACTATCTGGGCATGGAATATGTGAGCGTGGACGGTCTGTTCAGCAGCGTGCTGACCTTCCTCTCGCTGGCGGAACTGGGGGTCGGCTCGGCCATCACGGTCTATCTTTATAAGCCGCTGGCCGAGAAGGACACCCGGGCCATCCAGAGCTATATGCACTTTTACAAAAAGTGCTACCGGGTTATCGGCTGGGTGATCCTGCTTCTGGGGCTGTGCCTGGTGCCGGTGCTGAACCGTCTGGTCAATTTTGACAATGCACCCCCCATCAACCTGTATCTGGTCTACCTGCTGTTTCTGTTCAATTCGGTGAGCAGCTACTGTTTTTTCGCCTACAAGTCCAGCATCATCTCGGCGGACCAGAAGGGGTACCTCATCAACAACCTGAACACGGTGTTCACGGTGGCCGCCAGCCTGGGCAAGTGCGCCGTGGTGCTGCTTACCCGCAACTTTGTGGCGGCGCTGGTGACGGAGCTGGTCATTGGGCTGGCCAAGAACCTGGTCATTGCCCATAAGGCGGACCAGCTGTACCCCTTCATTCGGGAAAAGAAGGCGGACCCCATCCCCAAGCAGGCCATGCAGCGGATGTTCCGGGATGTGCGGGCCATGTTCCTGAACAACCTCTCCTTCAAGTTGCTCTCCGCCACCGACAATCTGGTGATCTCGGCGCTGCTGAGCACCATTCTGATCGGCTATGCCTCCACCTACACCAAAATCATCAATCAGGTGGTCATGGTCATTGCCATGCTCACGGTGTCCTTCGGGGCCAGCATCGGCAATCTGGTGACGAAGGAGACCCTCAGCCGCAAGCTGGAGGTGTTCGGCCAGCTGCATCTGGCCAATTTCTGGATCAGCTGTGTCTCTTCGGTGTGCCTGTTCCAGCTGCTCACCCCCTTTGTGCGGCTGTTTTACGGCGACCGCCCCGAGCTGCAGGCCGGGGTGCTGAGCATGGATCTGGTGGCCTGCCTGGTGCTGCACTTTTATTTCGGCACGGCGGCCAATGTGCTGGATACCTTTAAAACTTCCATGGGCCTTCTGCGGCAGGGGTGCTATCTGGCCATTTTCGGCGGTGTGCTGAATCTGGTGCTGGACTTCACCCTTGGCCCCCGGCTGGGGCTGCTGGGCATTTACCTGGCAACGCTGATCGCCGAGGTGGGCACCACCTATTTCCCCAAGGGCTTTTATGTGTACCGGGACGGCTTCCATCTGCCGCCGGTGCCGTTCCTCTTCAAGATGCTTCGGCAGCTGCTGCTCACGGTGGGCTGCGTGGCCCTCACCAGCCTGTGCTGTGCCTGGGTGAAGGAGACGACCCTCTTCACCTTCCTGGCGCAGGGGGGGATCAGCGCTGTAGTGCCCAATCTGGTGCTGTTGGCGGTGTACGGCCGAAGTGAGGAATTCCGGGGCATTCTGCAGCGGCTGGCCCCCGTGCTGAACAAAACACCCCTGCGGGCGCTGGTAAAGCCCGGAAAGGACGAGCCATGAAAATCAAAGTGAAGTATGTGGACTTCCTGCGGGAACAGGATATGCGGGACGGCTTTGCCCAGATGCTGCGGGACGGCCTTGCCGACCTGGGCGAGGTGGAGTTTTGCGACGACCCGGATTACATCCTGTGCAGCCACTTCGGCAAAGAGTACCGCCATTATGACTGCACCCGCATTCTGGTTTCCGGCGAGAACCAGCGGCCGGATTTTAACCTGTACGACTATGCAGTGGGCAGCGACTGGATGACCTATGAGGATCGCTTCCTCTCGCTGCAGTGGTATGCCTTCCCCCGCTGGAAGGAGCTGGGCAAGCTGGCGCTTGTCAAGCACACGCTGCCGGAGGACGTGTACCGGAGCAAGGAAAAGTTCTGCAACTATGTGGTGTCCAACTACGGAGCCAACCCCATGCGGGAGCAGATGTTCGAGGCCCTGAGCCAGTACAAGCGGGTGGAGAGCGGCGGCCGAAGCCGCAACAACCAGCCAGGCGGCAAGCCGGTGGCGGACAAGCTGGCCTTCCAGCAGCAGTGCCGCTTCAGCCTGGCCTTTGAAAACGCCCAGACCATGGGCTACTGCACCGAGAAGATTCTGGATGCCTTTGCGGCGGCCACCGTGCCCATTTACTGGGGCGACCCGAAGGTGGCCCGCATTTACAATCCGGAGGCCTTCATCGACTGCACTGCCTGCACCAGCGTGCAGGACATGGTGGAAAAGGTGCGGGCCGTGGAAGAGGACCGGGCGCGCTGGCTGTACATGCTGCGCCAGCCCGCCTTCACCGACCCCGAGCGGGTGCGGCAGGAGATCGAGGGCAACCCCTTCGGGGCCTTCATGCACCACATTGTGGAGCAGGGCCCGGAGGGCAGCCGCCGCCGCAGCCGGGATTTCTGGACCGCCAAGTATGAGGAAAACGCCCGTCAGGCCGCCCGGCTGGAGAGTATGGGCTGGTGGAAATGGTACGCCAAGGGCGAGCGCTTTCTGGTGAAAAAGGGGATTTGGAAAAAATGAACAGACAGCCCTGGACCGAAACCTACGACGTGGTCATGCCCATCCTGAAGCGGGATTGGCCCGCCGCCCAGGTGAACCTACCCTTTGTGTTCAAAAACCTGCCCATCCGGCGGCTGGTGGTGCTCAGCGGGGCCGACCTGGAGCCGCTGCTGCCCCGGGATGAGCGCATTGTGTTTGTGAACGAGAACGAGCTGATGGAAGGCCTGACCCTGGCCAACGTAAAAAAGGCCATGTACGCCCGCATTTATACGGACAAACGGGCCGGGTGGTACTTCCAGCAGTTTTTAAAGCTGGGCTATGCCCGGGTGTGCACGGAGAAGGCCTACATTGTGTGGGACGCCGACACGGTGCCGGTGCGGCCCATCTCCTTCCGGAACGAGCAGGGGCAGTATCTGTTCAACGTGCGGCCGGAGTACAACAAGCCCTACTTTGACACGATGAAAACCCTGCTGGGCCTGGAAAAATGCCAGGAGGACAGCTTCATTGCCGAGCACATGATCTTTGACACCCGGATGGCCTGCCGGATGCTGGACGAGATCGAGGCCAACGACCGGTTGCCCGGCGCCGCCTTCTGGGAGAAGATTCTGGCGGCGGTGCCGCTGGATGCCCTCAAAGGCTCCGGTTTCAGCGAGTTTGAAACCTACGGCACCTGGGCCATGACCCGCTGCCCGGGCCGCTATGAGGTGCGGCCCCTGCACGGCCTGCGCAGCGGCAAGAACATTCTGGGGCAGGCCCCCGATGCTGAGACACTGGAATGGGTCGGCCAGAGCTACGACACCGTCGCCATGGAAAAGTTCAGCGCCAGCACTCCGCTGCGGCATCTGGCCGCCAGCGGGCAGTACCGGGCCGGGCACACGGCGGTACAGCTAAACGCACTGAAGGAGCGGTTCCACGTCATTCCGGCGGTGTATGGCTGGGGCAGGGGGCTGTGGCCCCGCTTTAAGATCTGGGGCGGCAAATACAAGCGGATGCTGCGGGCAAAACAGAGCAGCAGGAAATGAGGAGCGGCAGATGGAACAGCTGCGGGTTGCCTGCGGCTTTGCAACCCTTCGGTGCAGCCCGGCGGGTCAGTGGCTGCTGGAGCGGCTCTGGCGGGGGTATTCGCTGGCCCACCGCCTGGCTGACCAGCGAAAGAGCCTTCCGCTGGAGTGCTGAAGGCCCGCTTTCAACGCGGCAAACCCGGAAACATCCACCGCAGGACCCTCTGCGGTGACCCATAAAAGAAATGAGGAACGACCCATGAGCAACCTTCTGATCCTTGGGGCCGGTGGCTTCGGCCATATGGTCTATGAATGTGCCCGGCAGAGCGGGAAGTACGATGAGATTGCCTTTCTGGACGACGCGGCAAAGGACAGCCGCGTCATCGGCAAATGCGTGGATTACCAGATCTGGCGGGAGAAATTCCCCCATGCGGTGGCGGCCTTCGGCAACAACCGGATGCGCCTGGCCTGGGTGGAAAAGCTGCAGGAGGCCGGGTTTGACGTGCCCTGTCTGTGCCACTCCAGCGCGATCGTCAGCCCCTCGGTGCAGATGGAGGCCGGCTGCTTTGTGATGCAGCGCGCCGTGCTGAACACCCATGTGAAGCTGGGCAAGGGCGTGCTGATCAACAGCGGCGCCATTGTGGACCACGACAGCGATGTGGGGGACGGCGCCCATGTGGGCCTGGGCAGCGTGGTGAAGGCCAACTGCCACATTGCCCCCCTGCGCAAGGTGGAGGCCGGGGAGGTCATCTTCTCCACCCGGCGGCCCATTGAAGGGGTGGACAGCCGCCAGCTGGAGGACGCCCTGTACGCCTTCGGTTTCGGCAACGACTGCAGCTACGTCAAGCCTTTCGGTGCGGGGCACATCAACGAGACCTATGCGGTGTACATGGCAGGGGAGACCGGCGATGAGCTGACCTATGTGCTTCAGCGGGTGAACATCGTGGCCTTCCACCGGCCGGACCATGTGATGGCCAACATCTTCGGCGTCACCGAGTATCTGCGCAAGTCCATCCGGGCCCAGGGCGGCAACCCGGACCGGGAGACCCTCAGCTACATCAAAACCAAGAGCGGCGACCCCTATTTTGAGGACGATCAGGGAATGCCCTGGCGCTGCTACAATTACATTGCCGATGCGGTGTGCCACCAGACGGCCGACGACCCGCAGCTGATGTACGAGGCGGGCCTGGGCTTCGGCCGCTTCCTGCGCCAGCTGGACGGCTACCCCGTGGAGACCCTGTACGAGACCATTCCCCGCTTCCACGACACCGAGAGCCGCCTGGCGGACTTCAAAAAGGCCGTGCAGCGGGATGTGAAGGACCGGGCCCGCACCTGCCGGGAGGAGATCGACTTTGTGCTGGCACGCCAGGCCGACTGCGGCGTGCTGATGGAGCAGATCCGCAACGGCAGCCTGCCCCTGCGGGTGACCCACAACGACACCAAGCTGAACAACCTGCTGTTTGACCAGAACGGCCACAGCATGTGCCTGATCGACCTGGACACCATCATGCCCGGCACGGCCCTGAACGACTACGGCGATGCCATCCGCTACGGGGCCTCCACCGCCGACGAGGACGAGCCGGACCTGGACAAGGTGCATTTTGACATGAACCTGTTTGAGCTGTACACCAAGGGCTATCTGGAGGGCTGCGGCGGCGTGCTCACCGCCAAGGAGCGGGAGTATATGGTCTGGGGCGCCAAGCTGCTGACGCTGGAGTGCGGTATGCGCTTTTTGGCCGACTACCTGCAGGGGGACGTGTATTTCAAAACCGATTATCCCACCCACAACCTGGTGCGCAGCCGCACCCAGTTCCGTCTGGTGGCGGAAATGGAACAGCATTTTGACGAGATGGGTCAGATCGTGCGCCGGTACGGCGAAGCCGAAGCGAACGCCTGAACCTTCCGAAAGGAGACGCAATGACGGTAAAATTGCTCATCCGCCTGCTGCCCTGCCTGCTGGTGCTGGGCTTTGGGGCGGCGGCCCTGCCCGGCGGCAGCACGCAAGGCCTGTGGAACCGCGAGCGCTGGCTTTGGGCCGACGGCGGCGAAGCGGTGCGCCAACGGCTGGGGGCGGCGCTGGTCGCGGCCTATTTTGTGGTGGAATGGCTTTGGGGCACCGGAGAGCTGGCGGCCCAGAAGCTGCTGGCCCTGCCGGAAATTCCGGAACTGTGGGACACTGTGGGCACCACCCTGATCGGCTGCCTGGTGCTGGCCAAGGTGCTGTTTGCCAGCCGGTATTCCGGCCGGCAGCTGCTGGTCAGCGTGGGGCTGTGCCTGTGGTTTGCGTTTTCGCACATGGTCACCGGCTACGACCCCATTGCCAACAGCCTGTGTGCCATGCTGATGTTGAAGGACGTGGACCTGCGCTGGTCACTGAGTTGGCTGAGCGGCAGCATTTTTGCCAAGCTGGCGGCGCATCTGGCCCTGATCGGGGCGGGGGTGTTCACCGCCGGCTGGGCCGAGCGCTGGGAGACCGGCCGCCTGCGGGCGGACCTGCAGTTCGGCAGCGTGAACTTTCTGGGCATTGCCCTGGCGCAGATGGCCATTTTGTGGCTGGCCCTGCGGCCCCGCTTCAAGCTGTGGCACCTGCTGCCCTTCGGGGCGGTGCTGGTGTTTATTCAGCAGGTGCCGGACTGCCGAAGCGCCGTGCTGATCGGCCTCGGGTTTGCCGTGCTGCTGGTGCTGGCCCGCTTTTTGCCGCGGCTGTTTGCGGCAAAGCCGGTGCGGGCGCTGCTGTGCCTGGCGGCCCCGCTGGTGGCGGCCTTTACCTGGGCTTTGAGCCTTGTGTACGATAAGGACAATAAGGTGATGGCTGCCGTTGACTTTGTGCTGAGCCGCCGCATTTCGCTGGCCTACAATACCTTCGGCATGGAAAAGCTCTACGGCAACCAGTACTTCTTCTTCGGGCAGGCGTTTATTCCCGACGGCTTTTACCGGGTGGACAATTCCTACATTTACTACTACTATCTGTGCGGTCCGATCATGGTGGCGCTCATCTGCCTGGGCTTTGTGCTGCTCACCTACCGGCTGCTGAAGCAGGGGGACCTGTCCCTGGCGCTGGCGGTGGCCATGTTTACGGTGTATGCGGTGATGGAACACTGCCTGTCGCCCGGGCTGAACATGACCTTGTATCTCATGCCCATCGCCCTGTATCCCCACGCGGAGTTTGCGCTGACATTGCAGCCAAAAGCCCCGCCCAAAGAAGAAAGGAGCCTGACATGAAGCTGGTGATCGCATCCGATCTGCATGGTTCGGCCCTGTACACCGGCCAGCTGATGAAACGCATTGAGGCCGAAGCGCCGGACCGGGTGCTTCTGCTGGGGGACCTGCTCTACCACGGCCCCCGCAACGACCTGCCCGAGGGTTATGCGCCCAAGCAGGTCATTCCCATGCTGAACGGCATCAAGGAGAAGATCGTGGCGGTGCGGGGCAACTGCGAGGCCGAGGTGGACCAGATGGTGCTGGAGTTCCCGGTGATGGCAGAATACACCACCCTTGTGCTAGAAAACGGCAGGACGCTGTTTGCCACCCACGGCCACCACTTTGACCCGGACCACCTGCCGCCCATCCCGGCGGGCAGTGCCTTTGCCTTCGGCCATGTGCACGTAAAGCATCTGGAGTGGAAGGACGGCATTCTCATTCTCAATCCGGGCAGCGTGTCCATCCCCAAGGACGGCACCCACAGCTATATGACCTACGAGGGCGGCTGCTTTACCCAGAAGCTTCTGGACGGCACGCCGCTGGCATCCATGGAATTTTAAGGAGACGCCGATATGTTGGAATACAAATACGACACCCAGTTGCTCATTGAAGGGCAGGGGCTGGATGAGGACGCGATCAACGATTATTTCCGCAACCATTTCAAAGGGGACTGCCTGCTGGCAGTGGGGGACGACGATTTGATCAAGATTCATTACCATACCAATGAGCCGTGGAAGGTTCTGGAATATTGTGCGACACTGGGCGAAATTTATGACATCGTGGTGGAGGATATGGACCGACAGGCCCGTGGCCTGCACGGCTGAGGAAGGAGCGAACCGTGCATACATTGCTTTTGCTGGCCCGGTTGGGCCTGTTTGCCCTGAGCCTGGCGGGGTGGTGCCTGTGGGCGGCCCGGCGCTTTGCGCTGCCTGTGGAGCAGACGCCGCTGGTGGCCATTTCGGCCATTGGCTGTGCCATGTGCGGGGCCGGGCTGCTGAACATTCTTACCCCGGTGCGCTGGGCGCTGACGCTGGGCGGCCTTGCGTCCCTGATCTGGGTGCTTGTGCGCCAGAGGAAGGCGCTTGCCCCCTGGCTGAGCCTGCGGGGGGCGGCCTTCCCGGTGATGAGTGCCTGGCTGCTGGTGCTCACCCGGGGCGGCCTTGTGCCGGGGCATGACAACTTTGCCCATTGGGCCATCATGGCCAAAACCGTGGTCACCCAGGCCCAGCTGCCCAACACCGCCAACACGGCGGTGGAGTTTGTGGGCTACCCGCCCGCCGCCGCCTGCTGGATCGACTATGTGTGCGGCACGGTGGGCCTTTCCGACGGCATGATGATGTTCAGCCAGGGGCTGCTGGTGCTGGCCGGGGCCTGGGCGCTGTGGGGAATGTGCCCCAAAAAGTGCCCGGGCGGCTGGCTGGCGGCCGCGGGCGCCATGCTGGTTCTCGTGGGCGGCAACGTTCCGCTGGCTGACCTGCGGGTGGATACGCTGCTGGCGGCTTTGGGTGCGGGTGCCCTGGCGGTGGTGCTGGCGCACCGGCACACCCCGGAGAAGGCGGCCCTGGCGGCGCTGCCCTGCCTAAGTTTTCTGGCGCTGGTAAAAAACAGCGGCCTGTTTTTCATCGCCTGTGTGCTGGCGGTGCTGTGGTACTGGCTGGCGAAGGGCAGCGCGCCCCGGGCGGCAAAGCTCAAGGCGGGGCTTGCCTGCACGGCGGTGCCCTTTGCGGCCTACTGGCTGTGGCTGCGGCATGTGGCGCTGGTGTACCCGGCGGGCGCTTCCAGCAAGCACGCGGTGAGCCTGGGCAGCTACGAAACCATTCTGGGCGGCAAAACCGCCGAGGAGCTGGCCCAGTTCAACGGGCTGTTCAGGAGCCATCTGCGGAGCCTTTCGGAAGGGGACACCCGCCGCATGCTGGCCTTTGCGGTGCTGCTGGTTCTGGTGTGCCTGTTTGTGCGGCGGTACACCCGCTGCTCTCTGGGGGCAGTGCTGCTGCCGGCCGGGGCCTGCCTGGGGGCAGAGCTTGCGTACATCGGCTGCTTGTGGGGCACCTATGTGTTCTCCATGAACACCGACGAGATGCTGGTGCTGGCCTCCATTCAGCGCTACCACACCACCACGCTGCAGTTTCTGGCGGCGGCGCTGGCGGCCTGGCTGCTGCTGGCCCTGCCCAAAGGCAAGGCGGGCGGCGCGCTGCCTGCCGCGGCCGGGGCCGTGGTGCTGGCCTTTGGCGCGGCCTTCTGCCTGGCGGGCAACAACGGCCTGACGGCGCTGGTCAGCCGGGCACCCTATCAGGACCCGGACAACAGCCAACAGCCGGTGCTGGCCCTGAAGCAGGAGTACGGCCTGACGGACGGCAGCCGCTATCTGTTCTACACCCGCGGCGGAGATGTGGACACCTGGTCGCTTCGGTATGTGGCCCGCTATGTGCTGAACACCAACACCGCGAAGTTCTGGCAGTATGAGGACGAATGGTACACGCCGGAAGAGCTGGTTGAAAATTACGATTATCTGATCCTGCTGAGCCGGGATGAGGAGATCGAGGCCTTCCTGGCGGAGAACGGGCTGGATCCGTCCGCCCAGTGCATTCACCTGGCCCGGTAAGCCGTACAGACGGCAGGGCTGCCCCGGCGCGGGTGCGGTGCACAAAAAGCAGCGGCAAAACAGGCAAAATGCCGCGGCGGCCCACGCCAAAAACAACAGAATGCTTCTGAAAAACGCTTCCTCAAAGCTGACGACAGCTGCGGAAGCGTTTTTGTGCTTTATCAATATTGTATCTGGATGACAAAAAAATGTGGTTCTATTGGTATTGAAGGTACATTGACCGTGCGGCGCGTTCCGTGATACCATAACAGCGCGGCAAGAGAAACAAAGTTCAGCCCGGGCAAACGGAAGAGACCGGGCAAATTGGTGGAAGAGAGGAAACGCTCATGGACTTTTTGACAAACCTGGTTGAGGTGGTGAACAACTACCTGTGGAACTATGTACTGCTGTTTCTGCTGGTGGGCACCGGCGTGTATTTTTCCATTCGCCTGCGCTTTGTTCAGGTGCGCAAGCTGGGCGCGGGCCTGAAGCATACCTTCGGCGGCCTGACCCTGCGCGGTGAAAAGGCGGACCACGAGGGCATGAGCAGCTTTCAGGCGCTGGCCACGGCGGTGGCAGCCCAGGTGGGCACCGGCAACATCGCCGGTGCGGCCACGGCCATCGTCTCCGGCGGCCCCGGTGCCATCTTCTGGATGTGGGTGAGCGCGTTCTTCGGCATGGCCACCAACTACACCGAGGCGGTTCTGGCCCAGAAGTACCGCAGCACTGATGAAAACGGCAAGGTCGTGGGTGGCCCGGTCTATTATATCAAGGCAGCCTTCCCCAATGGCTTCGGCAAATTCCTGGCGGGCTTCTTCTCGGTGGCCATCATTCTGGCCCTGGGCTTTATGGGCAATATGGTGCAGTCCAACTCCATCAGCGACGCCATGTTCACCGCCTTTGGCGTGCCTAAAGTCGTGGTGGGCATTCTGGTGGCGCTTGTGGCCGGGTTCATCTTCCTGGGCGGTGTGCAGCGCATTGTCTCCGTGACCGAAAAGCTGGTGCCGGTGATGGCTCTGCTGTACATCGTGGGCAGCCTGGCGGTGCTGGTGTGCAACTGGCGCAACCTGCCTGGCGTGTTCGTCAACATTTTTACTGCGGCCTTCAACCCCAGCGCCGTGCTGGGCGGCGCGGCCGGCATCACCGTGCAGAAGGCCATGCGCTTCGGCGTGGCACGCGGCCTGTTCTCAAACGAAGCCGGTATGGGCTCGACCCCCCATGCCCATGCGCTGGCCAAGGTGAAGCAGCCGCAGGATCAGGGCATTGCGGCCATGGTGGGCGTGTTCCTGGATACCTTCATCATCCTGACCCTCACCGCGCTGGTGATCCTGTCCACCGGTGCCACGGCCTCCGGCCTGACCGGCGCGGCCCTCAGCCAGTACGCCTTTGCCTCCGTGTTCGGCAAGGCGGGCGAGGTCTTTATTGCCATCTGCATGCTGTTCTTCGCCTTCTCCACCATCGTGGGCTGGTATTTCTTCGGCCAGGCCAATGTGAAGAGCCTGCTGGGCGAAAAGGCCATCAAGCTCTACTCGCTGCTGGTGGTGGTGTTCGTGGCCGTTGGCTCCTGCCTGAAGGTGCAGCTGGTGTGGGACGCCTCGGATATGTTCAACGGCCTGATGGTGCTGCCCAACCTGCTGGCCCTGCTGGCGCTGAGCAACCTGATGACCCGGCTGGAAAAGGACCACATGGCCAAGGAAGCGGCGGAAAAGGTGGCCGAGCACACGAACGCTTGAGAAGCACAGCTGAGCAATACAATTAAAATCTGTAAACATCTGGCACATCGAAACGGAACGACAATTTCGGCTTCGATGTGCTTTTATAATGCACAGATTTGTGTTTTGAATATAATTTGAATGCGGCTTTATGGTGCTTTAGGTACATTGACCTTTGGGGCCAAACCATGCTACCATTATAAAGTTGCGTCGCCCGGGCCAATGGCCCCAAAAACGGAAGGGCAGGCCCGGCGGCGCGAACAATGGGAAAAGGAAAAGCGCGGGGCAAAAGAGACCGTCGGTGCTTAAAACGGCACGGCCGCCGCGCAGTAAACTGCAATGGATGCGATTTTGAGTTTGGTTGAGACCCTCAACCAGTATCTTTGGAATTATCTTCTGCTGGCGGCGCTGGTGGGCACCGGCGTGTATTTTACCATTCGGCTGGGGTTTGTGCAGGTGCGCAAGCTGGGCCAGGGGCTAAAATTCACGCTGGGCGGCCTGACCCTGCGGGGCGAAAAGGCCGACCATCAGGGCATGAGCAGCTTTCAGGCGCTGGCTACAGCGGTGGCGGGGCAGGTGGGCACCGGCACCATTGCGGGTGCGGCCACGGCCATTGTCTCCGGCGGCCCGGGTGCGGTGTTCTGGATGTGGGTGAGTGCCTTCTTCGGTATGGCCACCAACTACGCCGAGGCCGTTCTGGCACAGAAGTTCCGCACCACCGATGAAAACGGCAAGGCCGTGGGTGGCCCGGCCTATTACATCCGGGCGGCGTTCCCGAACCGATTCGGCAAGGTGCTGGCGGGCTTTTTCTCCGCGGCGCTCATTCTGGCGCTGGGGTTCATGGGCAATATGGTGCAGTCCAACTCCATCAGCGACGCCATGTACAACGCCTTCGGCGCACCGAAAATCGTGGTGGGCGTTGCGGTGGCGCTGGTGGCCGGGTTCATTTTTCTGGGCGGGGTGCAGCGCATTGTGTCGGTGACCGAAAAACTGGTGCCGGTGATGGCGCTGCTGTACATCGGCGGCAGCCTGATCGTGCTGGCCTGCAACTGGCGCAGCCTGCCGGGGGTGATCGCCAGCATTTTTGTGGCGGCTTTTGACCCGGCTGCAGTGCTGGGCGGTGCAGCCGGCATCACGGTGCAGAAAGCCATGCGCTTCGGCGTGGCTCGCGGCCTGTTTGCCAACGAGGCGGGCATGGGCTCCACCCCCCACGCCCACGCGCTGGCCAAGGTGGAAAAGCCGCAGGACCAGGGCATTACCGCCATGGTCGGGGTGTTCCTCACCACTTTTGTTATCCTTACCCTCACCGCGCTGGTCATTCTGTCCACCGGGGCCACGGCGTCGGGCCTGACCGGCGCGGCCCTGAGCCAGTACGCCTTTGCTACGGTGTTTGGCAAGGCGGGCAACGTGTTCATTGCCCTGTGTATGCTGTTCTTTGCCTTTTCCACCATTGTGGGGTGGTACCTGTTCGGCCAGATGAACGTGAAGGCGCTGCTGGGCGAGCGGGCCATTAAGCCCTACGCCCTGCTGGCGGTGGTGTTCATCGCCGTTGGCGCCTGCCTGAAGGTGCAGCTGGTGTGGGACGCCGCGGACCTGTTCAACGGCCTGATGGTGCTGCCCAATCTGCTGGCCCTGCTGGCACTGAGCAAGCTGGTGGTGAGCCTGGAGCGGGCGTGCGATGCCGACGAAGCGAAGGCAGGAACGCAGCCGGTGCCCTCGGCCTGTGAGGAATAAGTGCGCGGCTTGCTCCGGAACTTTATCGAGCGGCTGTGATAGAGCTGTGTTTCCAGCATTTGGCGTTGAAAGTATGCTTTAAAGCATAAAAATAACTAGAGTATTAAAAGAACGCGCGTCCTGCGTTCGGGGAATGACTCCCTGCGCAGGACGCGCGTTTTATGCTTTATTTGGGTTTGGCTCAGATGCCGCAGGCACCGTTGCAGTCGTGGCAATCCTCTTCCAGCTTGCCGACGATGGGCTCGGGATCGATGCCCTGACGGCGATAGTAATCGCTCAGGGCGGCCTTCACGGCCTGCTCAGCCAGAACGCTGCAATGCACCTTGATGGGGGGCAGACCGTCCAGCGCTTCCACCACGGCCTTGTTGGTCAGCTTCAGGGCATCTTCAATGCTCTTGCCCTTGATCAGCTCGGTGGCCATGCTGGAGGTGGCGATGGCGGCGCCGCAGCCGAAGGTCAGGAACTTCACGTCCTTGATGACGCCGTTCTCGATCTTCAGGTACATACGCATGATGTCGCCGCACTTGGGGTTGCCCACTTCGCCCACGCCGTTGGCGTCAGGCAGCTCGCCCACATTGCGGGGATGGGCGAAATGGTCCATAACTTTTTCACTGTACATGCTTGCCATATTGAAACTCTCCTTTATTGGTTCAAAAGCCGGGGCGGGGCAAACGCTGTGCCGCCGCCCGGCGGGAAAGGGGCACTGTCCGAAGTGTCTTACTTCTTCAGGTTGAAATCGCGCACGGTGTTTTCGCTCTGAAGCCACATGCAGCTCATGGCGCGGCGGCGGGGGATGACCTCCTCCAGTGTCTGGCACAGGTACTCAGCCTCTTCCATGGTGTTCTGGGGGCCGAAGGTGAAGCGCATACTGCCGTGGCCGATCTCCTCAGGCAGGCCGATGGACAGCAGCACATGGCTGGGGTCCAGGCTGTCGCTGTTGCAGGCGGAACCGGTGGAAGCACAGATGCCGTGCATATCCAGATCCAGCAGGATGGTCTCGCCCTCCAGGCCGGGGAAGCTGATGTTCACGTTGCCGGGCAGGCGGTTCTCCCAGCTGCCGTTCAGGCGGGCCAGGGGAATGTTCTTCAGAATGCGGTTGATGGTGTAATCCCGCAGCTCGCGCTGATGGGCCATCTTCTCTTCCAGGTGGCCGGTGGCCATCTCCAGCGCCTTGCCGATGCCCGCGATGCCGGCCACGTTCTCGGTGCCGGCGCGGCGGCGGCCTTCCTGCCCACCGCCATCAATCAGGTTGTAGGGCAGAATGCCGCGGCGGATGTACAGCGCGCCGATGCCCTTGGGGGCGTTGAACTTGTGGCCGGACATGCTCAGCATATCCACGCCCAGGTCCTGCACGTCGATGGGAATGGCACCCACGGCCTGCACCGCGTCAGTATGGCACCACACGCCGTGCTTTTTGCACACGGCGGCGATCTCCTTGATGGGCTGGATGGTGCCGATCTCGTTGTTGGCCATCATCACGGTGACCAGCGCGGTGTCGGGCCGGATGGCGGCCTCCACATCCTCGGGGCGGACGAAGCCGTCGGAGGTGATGGGCAGGTAGGTCACTTCAAAGCCCTCGCGCTCCAGCGCCTTCATGCTGTGCAGCACGGCATGATGCTCGAACTGAGAGGTGATGAGGTGCTTCTTGCCCTTCTTGGCCAGTTTCAGGGCCGTGCCCTTGATGGCCCAGTTGTCGGCCTCGGAGCCGCAGCCGGTGAAGAAGATCTCGCCGGGCTGGCAGTTGATGGCCTTGGCCACCTGAGCGCGGCCGGTGTCCACAAATTCCTTGGCTTCGTAGCCAACGCTGTAATGGCTGGAGGGGTTGCCGCAGGCGCCGCTCAGGGCCTTGGTGACCACTTCCAGAACTTCAGGGGCCACCGGGGTGGTGGCGGCGTTATCCAGATATACAATTTTTTCCACGATACGCATCTCGCTTCCTGTAAAAAATTATGGGGAGAAGCCCCGGCCCGCTTGGGCGCGGGAAGAGGGGCGTTGCTCAAAACGAAGGCGGCAGTGCGGGGGCACTCTCCGCTTCCTTCCATATCCTACACCGAAATAGTGGAGTTTGCAAGCCCTCACCGGAAGAAATTTCCCCTAAAGAAGTGTTTTGGTGGGTTTAACCACAGTATGGCCGAAAAATCCATACCGAAAACAGGAAAAATGCGCAAAGGTTCCGCGGCCGGCCGGGGGGGGGGTCAGGCCTGGCGGCCGCCGAAGCGCTTGCTCTGCTCCACGGCCAGCCGGTCGCACCGCTCGTTCTCCGGGTGGCCTGCGTGGCCCTTGATCCAGTTGTAATGGATGGTGTGCGCCTCGCTCAGGTCCAGCAGGCGGGCCCAGAGGTCGCTGTTCAGGGCAGGGGACTTGTCCGCCTTTTTCCAGCCGCGGGCGCGCCAGCCCTTGGCCCAGCCCTTCTGCAGGCCGTTGATCACATACTGGCTGTCACTGCACAGGTCAATTTCGCAGGGCTCCTTCAGCTGCTCCAGCGCGGCGATGAGGGCCATCAGCTCCATGCGGTTGTTGGTGGTTTCGGCTTCCCCGCCGGACAGTTCTTTTTCATGGGCCTTGTAGCGCAGAATGGCCCCCCAGCCGCCCGGGCCGGGGTTGCCGCTGCATGCGCCGTCGGTAAAAATCTGGATGTGTTTCATGAGAGGGGATCCTTTCGTTGAAATTGCGGAACGCGCACCTGCAAAAACAGGGCGCAGGGGGCGGCACGGCCCCAAAACGCTTTATTTGTATTGCAGAGCTCATCTATTATAGCGTGCCTTCGCCCCACTGGCAATGCAAAGCAGGCCGCGGGGGAACAATTTCGTGCGGGCGTGGGGTTTGCAGGGGCTGGATGCGGGCAAAACTGATTGACAATCCCCGGAAAAGGGACGTATAATGTACACAACGAATGATGTGTACGTGATTCTCTGCCAGGGCCAGGGTTGCATTGAACAAATGAACCCTATGCGCCCAAAACAGTTTGGCCGTTGGCGGCCGCCGCTGCTCCCGTAAGGCAAGGCGGCCCGCAATGGCGCATTCGGATGCTCACAGTGTCTCCCGTTGGCTTTTCCCGGCGCGCAATGTTCCACCGCTCCGCCGGGGCCGCCTTGCAGGAGGCGGCGGGCTTCTTTTTCGTAGTTTCGTTTGGGCAGGGCGATGCTCTGTTTTGTGCCCCCATGCGGGAAAATGAGCAGGGCGCGGCCCGGGGCGAACGGCCGGAAGGGCGTATACGATTCATAAAATGCTGCGGCGCGGCCGCGGCTTCGTTGGTACATGACGGGAACGGCAGGCCGAACGCGCTGCCGCACCCCTTTTAAGACATTTGCCGGGAACCGGCGGAAGAATGCAAAGACAGCGGCCTGCCGAAACAGGGGCCGCACAGCCTTCTGTGCACCGCCGCCATTGGGCCGTTTTAGGCCCGCCCGGCCGTGGCGGGGCCGCCGGAGCTGTGGCCCTGCCGGAAAGTTTGGAGGAAACGAATGGCAGAAGTACAGCGTCAGAACCGGCCCAAGGCGGCCGGCCAGAACCGCCCTGCAGGCCAGCAGGGCACCCGGGCAGCCCGCGCGGCCGCACCCGGGCAGCAGCCTGCGCGCCCGGCGGCGGGCACGCCCCGGCCCCAGCACCGCCGCAACTATTACAACCGCCCCCGCAAGGCGGCCCAGCCCACGGAGCCTGCCGTACCCGTGAAGGTCATGCCGCTGGGCGGCCTGGGCGAGGTGGGCAAGAACATCACCGTGTATGAGTGCCAGAACGACCTGTTGGTGGTGGATTGCGGCCTGGTGTTCCCGGACAGCGATATGTACGGCGTGGACCTGGTCATCCCCGATTTCACCTATCTGGTGCAGAACAAGGACCGGATCAAGGGTGTGATCATCACCCACGGCCATGAGGACCACATCGGCGCGCTGCCCTATCTGCTCAAGCAGATTAACGTACCCATCTACGCCACCCGGCTGACCATCGGCCTCATCAAGAACAAGCTGGAAGAGCACAACCTGCTGGGCCGCACCAAGCTGGTGGAGATCACCCCCAAGCGCAAATTCAAACTGGGTTGCTTCACCGTGGAGCCCATTCATGTGAACCACTCTATCCCGGATTCGGTGGGTTTTGCCATCGAGTGCCCGGCGGGCGTGATCCTGTGCACCGGCGACTTCAAGATCGACTACACCCCGCTGTCTGCCGGGCCGACCGATCTGGACACCATTGCCGAGTACGGCCGCAAGGGCGTGCTGCTGCTGCTCAGCGACTCCACCAACTCAGAGCGGCCGGGCTTTACCGCCACCGAACAGAAGGTGGCGGCGGGCGTGGGCAACCTGTTCCGCCAGGCGGACCGCAAGCGCATCATCATCGCAACCTTTGCCTCCAACATCTACCGCATTCAGCAGATCATTGACCTGGCGGTGGAAAACGGCCGCAAGGTGGCCGTGAGCGGCCGCAGCATGGTGGGCAACACCCAGATGGCCATGGATCTGGGCTATCTCCACGCGCCGGACGGGGTGCTCATCGACATTGAGGAGATCAACAAGTATCCGCCGGACCAGGTGGTGCTCATCACCACCGGCAGCCAGGGCGAGCCGCTGAGCGCCCTGTCCCGCATGGCGTCCGCCAGCCACCGGCAGGTGCGCGTCGGCCCCGGCGACTTTATCATCATCTCGGCCAACCCCATTCCCGGCAACGAGAAGATGGTCACCAAGGTGGTCAACGGCCTGCTGAAGCTGGGCGCGGAGGTCATCTATGAGTCCATGTACGACGTGCACGTTTCCGGCCATGCCTGCCAGGAGGAGCAGAAGCTCATTCTGACGCTGGCCCAGCCCAAGTACTTCATGCCGGTGCACGGCGAATACAAGCATCTGAAAAAGCACGCCGAAACTGCCGCCAAACTGGGCATTCAGCCCAAGAACATCCACATCGGCGAGAACGGCGAATGCCTCATCGTCTCCCGGGATGGCCTGAGCCTGGGCGAGCCGGTCACTGCCGGCAGCGTGATGGTGGACGGCCTGGGCGTGGGCGACGTGGGCAACGTGGTCCTGCGGGACCGGCGCCACCTCTCCGAGGATGGCCTGGTGATCGTGGTGGCCACCGTGAACAACGCCACGGGCGAGCTGCTGGCCGGGCCGGACCTGGTGAGCCGCGGCTTCGTCTATGTGCGTGAGAGCGAAGAGCTGATGGACGAGGCCCGCCGCCTGGTGCAGAATACCTTTGAGAAGTGCCGCGGCGAGCATGTGCGCGACTGGAACAGCGTCAAGACCCGCGTGCGGGAGGCACTCTCCTCCTATATTTACCGGAAAACCAAGCGCAGCCCCATGATCCTGCCCATTCTGATGGAGATCTGAGCGCCTGCCGTTGCAGACAGGCGTTTGGGGCGCGCAGTGAAGGGCGAAAAGCGCTTTCGCGGCCTCGTTGCGGGGCAGCGGGGCGCTTTTGCCGGTTTGGCCCAAAGCGCAGAGCGTTACAAAACAGGAGGCGTAAGCCATGAAGTCCAATCCAAAGCCAAGAGGAGAACTGGAGATTCTGCTGATCGTTCTGGGCGTGCTGTGCCTGGGGCTGGGCGCGGCGCTGGCCGTGCAGCGGCCGGTGCTGCTGCTGGGGGTATTGCTGCTGGCCGCGGCGGCCGGGGTGCTGCTTGCTTTGTGGGGCGGTGGCCTGCGGTCAGCCATTGCCCGGTATCTCTCCGGCGATGTGTTCGAGGGCAGCAGCGTGCAGTTCAGCCTGGCGGGGCTGCCCAACCCGGCCATGCTGCTGGGCGGCAAAACCGTGCTGTGGTACAACGATGCCTTCCGGCAGGCCCTGCTGAACGATGAGGACTATGTGCTTCAGCCGGTGAGCCGGGTGCTGCCCGGGCTGGAGCTGCACTCGGCCTGCCAGCCCGGCGGGCAGAGCCTGGAATGCAGGGGCCGCCGGTGGTGGGTGTTCTCCTCCCCGTCGGACAAGGACCGGAGCCTGGCCGTGGTGCATCTGGTGGATGTGACCGACGTGAGCGCCCAGGCCGCCGAGTACCGGGCCAGCCGCCCGGTGTACATGCTGTTTCAGGTGGACGGCTCGGACGTGCTGCTGGAAAACCTGCGGGAGTCAGAGCGGGCGCGGCTGCTGGAGGGCGTCAACCTGCTGCTGGAGCACTACATCGGCCGCACCACCGGCTTTCTGCGCCGGGTGGCCAGCACCCGCTATGTGGCCGTGGTGGAAGAGCGGCACCTCACTGAGATGATCGCGGGCAAGTTTGACATTCTGGATAAAATGCGGGCGCTGGATGAGAACGTGGGCCTGACCCTCTCCATTGGCGTGGGCCACGGGGGCACGCTGGCCGAATGCCAGCAGATGGCCCGCCAGAGCCTGGACATGGCCCTGGGCCGCGGCGGCGATCAGGCCGCCGTGAAAACTGAAAACGGGTTTGAATTTTACGGCGGTGTGTCCCGCAGCATTGAAAAGCACAGCAAGGTGCGCAGCCGCATGGTGGCCGCTGCCCTGGTGGACGCCATCCGCCGCAGTGACAGCGTGCTCATCATGGGTCACCGCATGAGCGATCTGGACAGTGTGGGCGCAGCCCTGGGCGTGCTGCGGGTGTGCCACATCTGCGATGTGCCCGCGGCCATTGCCATCCGCAAAAACGCCACGCTGGCGGCCAGCCTCATCCATCGCTTTGAAGAGGCGGGCCTGGAGGAGAGCTTCATCGACCCGGACCGGGCCAGAGAAGCGGTGACGCCGGACACCCTGCTGGTGGTGGTGGATACCTGCCTGGTGCACATGGTGGAAAGCCGGGAGCTGTATGAGCAGTGCGCCCGGGTGGCGGTGATCGACCATCACCGCCGGGCGATGGGGGCCATTCCCAACGCGGCGGTGTGGTATCAGGAGCCGTATGCCTCCTCTGCCTGCGAGCTGGTGAGTGAGCTGCTTCAGTACGCGGGTGAAAAGGGCGACAAACCCACCCAGCTGGAGGCCGAAGCCCTGCTGGCGGGCATCATGCTGGACACCCGCAACTTTGCCCTGCACACTGGTGTGCGCACCTTTGAGGCGGCCGCCTGGCTGCGGCGCATGGGCGCCCGCACCGAGGAGGTCAAGCAGCTGTTCAGCACCAGCCTGGAGGAATACGCCGCCAAGGCCAGCCTGGTGGAAAATGCCGAGGTGTACCTGGGCTGCGCCATCAGCGTGGCGGGCGAGCTGCCGCCCCAGGCCCAGGTGGCGGTGCCCCAGGCCGCCAACGACCTGCTCACCATTGACGGCGTGGAGGCCAGCTTCGTGGCGGTGGAGAAAAACGGCGGGGTGAACATCTCGGCCCGAAGCATGGGCGCGGTGAACGTGCAGGTGATTCTGGAAACGCTGGGCGGCGGCGGCCACCTGACCATGGCGGGCGCCCAGCTGAAGGGCGTGAACCAGGACGAGGCCCGCCGCAGAATCCGGGACGCGGTGCGCGCCTTCCGCCAGGAACAGGCCGAAAAGATGCGCAGCAGCGCTGCCCAGACGGAATGAACCCCGCCGGATGTGCGGGCAAGGCTTGCATTCCATCCGAAAATATGCCATTCTATTAAAATAGCCCCGGCGGAACGGGGCGCGGAACACAAACGACCGCCCGGCGCCTGCCGCAGGGCGAAACGAAATATTGAGGTGACTGACATGAAAGTGATTCTGAAGCAGGACGTGAAGTCTCTGGGCAAAAAGGATGAGATCCATGAGGTGTCGGACGGTTACGCCCGCAACTTCCTGTTCCCCCGCGGCCTGGCCGCTGAGGCGGATGCGGCGGCCCTGAACGTGGCCCGCACCAAGAACGAAGCCAAGGAGCATCACGCCGCCGAGGCGCTGGCAGCCGCCAAGCAGCTGGCCAGCCAGATCGGCGACCGCACCGTGACCGTGAAGGCCAAGGGCGGCGCTTCCGGCCGTCTGTTCGGCAAGGTGACCACCAAGGAAGTGGCCGCGGCCCTGAGCCAGGTGGCCGGCACCGAGATCGACAAGCGCAAGGTGGAGATCGACCGGGAAATCAAGGATTTCGGCACCTACAACGCCACCGTGCGGCTGCACACCAACGTGACCGCCGCCTTTAAGGTGAAGGTGGAGGAACTGAACTGACCATGGCCGAACAGGGGTTGCGCCGCACGGGCGGCACAGAGCTGAACCTGGAAAGCATGGGCGTGAACCTGCCTTACAGTATGCAGGCGGAGCAGTCGGTGCTGGGCGCGGCGCTGCTTCAGGCGGACATCATTCCCGAGCTGGTGGAAACCCTCCGCCCGGAGATGTTCTATGCCCGCCAGAACGGCCAGATCTTTGCGGAGATGGTCCGCCTGTTTACGGCGGGCCAGACCGTGGACTTTGTCACCCTGCTGGACGCTGTGACCAGCGAAAGCGTATTTGAAAGCGCGGACGCGGCCAAGGTGTACCTCACCGGGCTGGCAGAAACGGTGCCCTCCATCAGCAACGTGCAGGCCTACGCGAAGATCGTGCAGGAAAAATACCTGGTGCGCCAGCTGATGGGGGCCGCCAAGGACATTCTGGAGCAGAGCGGCGAGGAACCGGATGCCGATCTGCTGCTGGAGAGCGCCGAGCAGAAGATCTACGAGATCCGCTCCGGGCGGGACACCAGCGCCCTCACCAGCATTTCCAGCGTGATCGTGGATACGCTGGTGAACCTGCAGAAGATCGCCGGGCCGGACCGGGACAAGTACGCGGGCATTCCCACCGGGTTCACCTATCTGGACACGGTGCTCACCGGCATGGGCCGCTCGGACCTGATCATTCTGGCGGCCCGCCCCGGCATGGGCAAAACCAGTTTTGCGTTGAACATCGCCACCAACGTGGCAAAAAAGCAGAAGATCCCCGTGGCCATTTTCAGCCTGGAAATGACCAAGGATCAGCTGACCAGCCGCATTCTCTCGGCGGAGGCGGGCATTGACAGCCAGGCCTTCCGCACCGGCAAGCTGACGGAGGAGGACTGGGACGATCTGGCCCGGGCTTCGGAAATGCTGCACAGTGCGCCCATTTATATGGACGATACCTCCGGCATTACCATTCCCGAGGTGAAGGCGAAGATCCGCCGCATCAACCAGGACCCGTCCCGGCCGGACATCGGCCTGGTGATCATCGACTATCTGCAGCTGATGACCAGCGGCCGCCGCACCGAGAACCGGGTGCAGGAGATCAGCGACATCACCCGAAACCTGAAGATCATGGCCAAGGAGCTGAACGTTCCGGTCATCGCGCTGAGCCAGCTGAGCCGTTCGGCCGAAAAGGCCACCGGCCGCAGCGATCATCGGCCCCAGCTGAGCGACCTGCGTGATTCCGGCTCCATCGAACAGGATGCGGACGTGGTGCTGTTTTTGTACCGGCAGGCCTACTACAACAGCCATCAGGACGGCGCGGAAGAGCAGCAGGCCGATGAGCGTACGGCGGAGTGCATTGTGGCCAAGAACCGCCACGGCGAGACCAATACGGTCCAGCTTGGGTGGGACGGCGCACACACCCGCTTCATGAATCTGGATTTCAGCCATGGAAACAACTGAACCCATTGCCGCACTGGAAGCGGCGGCGCTGGAACAATTGAAACGGCACGGGCTGGTGCAGCCCGGCGACAGGGTCATTGCGGCGGTCTCAGGCGGGGCCGACTCCATGGCCCTTTTGCTGTTTTTTCTGCGGTGCGGCCCGGCCCTGGGCCTGACCGTGGAGGCCGCCCATGTGGACCACGGCCTGCGGGGCGAAGCCTCGGCCCGGGACGCGGCCTTTGTGGCGGCGTTCTGCCGGGAAAAGGAGGTGCCGTTGCATCGGTTCAGCGCCCCCGAAGAGGGCATCGTGCCCCCCGAAGGGGCCGGGGAAGAATGGGCACGGCAGCTGCGCTATGGCTTTTTTGAGCGGCTGTGCCGGGAGCAGGGGGCCAAGCTGGCCACGGCCCACACCCGAAACGACCAGGCCGAAACCCTGCTGCTGCACCTGGCCCGGGGCTGCGGCCCGGCGGGGGCGGCGGGCATTCCGGCCGTGCGGGGGGCGGTCATCCGGCCGTTTCTTACGGTGAGCCGCCGCCAGACCGAGGCCTATTGCCGGGCGCTGGGCCAGCCCTGGGTGACGGACGAGACCAACACGGCCGATGACTACGCCCGCAACCGGGTGCGGCACCATGCGCTGCCTGCACTGGAAACGGTAAACCCCCAGACGGTGGAGGCCCTGGCCCGCTTTTGTGACCGGATGGCCCTGGTGGACGGGTATTTGGCCGCCCAGGCGGACACCCTGTTAGAGGCGGCAAAGCAGGGAAGCGGCTGGCGGCTGAGCCCCCTGAACGAAGCGCACCCCGCGGTGCGGGACGAAGCCTTGGCTCGGCTTTTGGGCCCCCATGCCCGGGCGGACGCGGTGGCCCGGCTGGCGGCGCTGGCCCGGGCAGGGCAGGGGGCACAGCCGCTGCCCGGCGGCCTGCTGGCCCGGGCGCAGGAGGGTGAGCTGCGGCTGGAACCGCTTGCCCCGCGGCACCTGCGCCGTCGGGGCGGCAGGGCACCGGCCGGTGAACCGGCCCCCCTGCCGGAGCGGCCGCTGACCCCCGGAACCATCGACTGGTCGGGGGGCTGGCGCATCACCGCGCAGGTGCTGGAGTATGAAAATTTCATAAAACTTCAGCCTGTTCACAAAAAAGACTTAAACTCTTGCGCAGATTATGATAAAATACAACAGTATAAGCCGATTTTGCGGTCCCGTATGCCGGGCGACCGCTTTCAGCTGCCTGGAAGAAACTGCACAAAAACGCTGAAAAAGCTTTTGAACGAGGGGCGTGTGCCGGTGGCCCAGCGGGCTGCATTGCCGCTTCTGGCCGCACCGGGTGGCCGGGTGCTGTGGCTGTGCGGGCAGGGCTTCGCTGCCGGGCTGGAACCGACCCCCGAAACCCGGCAGGTGCTGGTGCTGACGGCGCAGCGAGCAGAAACAGCGGAATTTGAACAAAGCGAGGAATGGAAGTATGAGCATGAATGACGATATCCTGCGCGTATTGTACAGCGAGGAAGAGCTGGAAGCGAAATGCGCGGAACTGGGTGCCCAGATCAGCAAGGACTACGAGGGCAAAAACCTGCTGCTGGTGAGCGTGCTGAAGGGTGCAGTTGTGTTTATGACCGACCTGATGCGCCACATCACCGTGCCCTGCTCCATCGATTTCATGGTGGTGTCCAGCTACGGCAGCGGCGTGAAAACCAGCGGCGTGGTGAAGATCGTGAAGGACCTGGACGCCGACCTGGCCGGCAAGGACCTGCTGATCGTGGAGGACATTCTGGACACCGGCATGACCCTGCACTATCTCAAGCAGCTGCTGCAGGACCGCAACCCCAACAGCATCCGCATTGCAACCCTGTTGGATAAGCCCGAGCGCCGCCGCGCCGCCGTGCGCGCCGACTATGTGGGCTACCAGGTGCCGGATGAGTTCGTAGTCGGCTATGGCCTGGACTACGACGAAAAGTACCGCAACCTGCCCTATGTGGGCATCCTGAAGCCGGAAGTGTACGAGAAGTAATTCCGGCCATTCCGGGCGATGTGCGCCCACCGCCGCGCAGGGACGGCGTCTTGTCCCCTGCTGAATAGGAGTTGATATTTTGCAAAGGAAACCTCATCGCAATATTATGTACCTGGCGGTGCTGATGGTATTGGTGCTGGTGGCTGTCACCCTGTTTACCTCGGGAACGGACAGCGAAAGCTCCACCATGGGCTATTCGCAGGTGGTGAGCTACTTCAAGGCCAATCAGGTCACCGGCTTTGCGCTGGACCTGAACACCGGCGTGATCAAGCTGAGCCTGAAGCAGGGCGACGTGGAGCTGCCGGATGCCACGGCCGCAAACCAGCAGAGCGAAAGCGTGCTGCAGGGGGTGCTCACCGCAGACCGCACCAATAAGGTGGAACCGCTGAACGGCGGCGAAGTGGTGGTCAGCTACAAAGTCCCCTATCTGGCCTATTTCGTGAATCATATGGACGAATACATTGATTCTTACGATGCGGCCAACCCCTCGGCCCCCATGGTGTACGACATTGTGGGCCAGAAAACCAGCTTCCCCTGGGCGGAAATTCTCATGAGCGGCCTTTCCATGGGTTGCCTGGTCTGCATTCTGTTCATGATGTTCCGGGGCGGCCAGGGCGGCAACGTGATGAACGTGGGCCGCGCCAAGGTCAAGGATCAGCAGGACGGCGGCCGCAAGGCCACCTTTGCCGATGTGGCCGGTGCCGATGAAGAGAAGGCCGAACTGCAGGAAATCGTGGAATTTCTGAAGAATCCCGGCCAGTTCAATACGCTGGGGGCGCGCATTCCCCACGGCGTGCTGCTGGTGGGCCCTCCGGGCACCGGCAAAACGCTGCTGGCCCGCGCCTGCGCCGGTGAGGCCGGAGTGCCCTTCTACTCCATCTCCGGTTCAGACTTTGTGGAGATGTATGTGGGCGTGGGTGCCTCCCGCGTGCGTGATCTGTTCGACAAGGCGAAGAAGAATATGCCCAGCATCATCTTCATTGATGAGATCGATGCGGTGGGCCGCCAGCGCGGCGCCGGTTTGGGCGGCGGCCACGACGAACGCGAGCAGACCCTGAACCAGCTGCTGGTGGAGATGGACGGCTTCGGCGCCAACGAGGGCGTGATCGTGATGGCCGCCACCAACCGGGCGGACATTCTGGACCAGGCGCTTCTGCGCCCCGGCCGGTTTGACCGGCGGGTGTATGTGGGCCTGCCCGATGTGAAGGGCCGCGAGGACATTCTGCGGGTGCACACCCGCAACAAGCCCCTGGCCCCGGACGTGAAGCTGAAAACCATCGCTCAGTCCACCGTGGGCTTCTCGGGCGCTGACTTGGAGAACCTGGTGAACGAGGCGGCCCTGCTGGCTGCCCGTCGCGGCCGCAAGGCCATCACTGAGCAGGAGATCGAAGAGGCCTCCATCAAGGTGGTGGCTGGCCCCGAAAAGAAGAGCCATGTGGTAACGGATAAGGAAAAGCGCCTGACCGCTTACCACGAGGGCGGCCACGCCATCACCGGCTATTTCTGCCCCACCCACGACCCGGTGCACCAGATCAGCATTGTGCCCCGCGGCCAGGCGGGCGGCTTTACCATGTATCTGCCCGATAAGGACGCCAGCTATGTGACCAAGACCGCCATGCAGGAGAGCATTGTGACCCTGCTGGGCGGCCGTGTGGCCGAGCAGCTGGTGCTGGAGGACATCTCCACCGGCGCTTCCAACGACCTGGAGCGCGCCACCAGCACCGCCCGCAGCATGGTGACCCGCTACGGCTTCAGCGAGCGGCTTGGCCCCGTGGTGTACGGCACCGATCAGGCCCAGACCTTCCTGGGCCGCGATCTGGGCCAGGGCAAGGGCTACAGCGAGGCCATTGCCACCGAGATCGACAGCGAGGTGCGGGACATTGTGGAGGACGGCTACGAGACCGCCCGCCGCATTCTGACCGAGCATATGCCGGAGCTGCATAAGCTGGCCAAGTACCTGATGGAGCGGGAGAAGATCTCCGGCGACGAATTCAAGATCATCATGGAGGGCGGCGAATTGCCCCCGCTGGAAGAGCCTGCCGAAGAGGCAAAGCCGGTGGAAGCACCGGTTACCCCTCAGCAGGAAGCGGCCCAGCCGGAAGCAGACGGGGAAAACGCCCCGCAGGAACCGGCTGCGCCGGAGATGGCTCAGGAGCAGCCCGGCGAGAACCCGGAAAACCAGGAGCCGAAGCTCTGACAAAACCCTTTCGCAGCCGGCCCGGCCGGGCGGCTTCGGATGAAGGAGTGCATGGAAATGGAACAGAATTTTGACCTGCTGGCTCAGTCCCGCGCCAACTACTACACCAAGGGCAGCCCGGTGCAGTTTGTGCGCGTGGAGCTGCTGAAGGGGGATGTGACCGGCGAAGTGGCGGTCTGCCTTACGTTCAAGAACATCAGCCAGGAGGTACTCTCCGACCTGGTGATCAGCTTTAAGTGCAAAAATGCTGCCGGTGAGGTGGTGTGCGAGGCCCCCTATCACTATGAGAGCCTGAACGTGAACCCGGGAGAGCTGTTCGGCCAGGACGACGCGGTGTATGTGGCAAGCGGCTCGGTGGGCAGCGTGGATGTGGAGCTGAAGAGCGCGGAATTTGCCAACGGCGAACCCCTCTCGCTGGAGCAGTTCAAGCGGGTGCGCCTGCCTGCGCCCAAGGCCCTTCCGCCGGAGCTGGCCCGCCGCCTGAAGCAGAAGGTGGGCAGCGAGGTGGACCTGAAGGTGGCTCCCCAGATGACGGAATACGGCTGGTACTGCGCCTGCGGTGCCTTCCATCCCATTGAGGAGAACTGCGTCTGGTGCAGCGAGTGCGGCAGCGACCGCATTCTCATGCAGAATGCCCTGTCCACCCTGCTGCAGCAGGGCCACACCGCCGAGGAGCCCACCCGTATGGTGACCTCCATCAAGGACGAAAGCCCCACCCGCGTGGTGACGGACCTGACCGAGCAGGACCGGGCCGCCATCACCGGCCGCGTGGAAGAGGACGACGGGGATATGCGCATTGCCCAGCCCGGCCGCCGCACCACGGCTACCCTGCCCCCCGAGGAGTTCTACGGGGAAGAGGAAGAGGCCCAGGAGCTGCCGGAGGACCCGGACGAGACGGCCAGGAAGATCATCCGGTGGGCGCCGCCCATCACGGTGGTGGTGTGCGCCATCATTGCGCTGGTGGGCTATCTGTGGGTAAAGCTGTTCGTGAAGTAACGGTGCAGACCCGCGGCCCCCGTGGCCAAAGAGAAAATAAGCAGGGAAGAGCGGTCAGATGTCTGGCCGCTCTTCCTTTTGCGGATGCGCAGAATCGGCGGGGGATGGTTGACATTTGCCCTGCCGCCGTGGTTTAATAAAAATTACCGCTCGAATCGCTCTGAAGGCGTCGGGCAAACGTTGACCGAATTCCGGGCGTTTCATCGCGAATTTTATCCTTCGCCTGAAGCAGGCCTGTTTCGATTTACAGAATCTGATTTTCCCGGCGAAAAAAGCCGGGGCGCGGCGTGTTGGCCGAAAAATCGGATGGATAGAGTACGGAGGCACCCATGGCAAACAAACAAGCCTACGACAACGAAAGCATTACCAGCCTGAAAGGCGCGGATCGGGTCCGCAAGCGCCCCGCCGTTATTTTCGGCTCCGACGGTATGGAGGGCTGTGCCCACTCCATTTTTGAGATTCTCTCCAACTCCATTGACGAGGCCCGGGAGGGATACGGAGATAAAATCATTGTCACCCGCTTTAAGGACGGCAGCGTTCAGGTGGAGGACTTCGGCCGCGGCATGCCTGTGGATTACAACCAGGGCGAGGGCCGGTACAACTGGGAGCTGCTGTTCTGCGAGATGTACGCCGGCGGCAAGTATGCGGCCGGGGACGAGAACTATGAGTTCAGTCTGGGCCTGAACGGCCTGGGCCTGTGCGCCACCCAGTACGCCAGCGCCTGGATGACCGCAGACATCTACCGGGACGGCCAGCACTACCACCTGGACTTCAAAAAAGGCGAGAACGTGGGCGGCCTGCACAAGGAGCCTTACAAAGGCCGCCGCACCGGCAGCATCATCCGCTGGAAGCCCGACGACGAGGTGTTCACCGACATCAACGTGCCCGCAGAGTACTTCAGGGATGTGATGAAGCGTCAGGCCGTGGTCAACGCGGGCATTACGCTGATTCTGCGGGATGAAACCGGCGCCGAGCCCATCGAAGAGACCTTCTACTATGAGAACGGCATTCAGGACTATGTGCAGGAGATCGCCGGGCTGGACAGCCTGACCCCCGTGGTGTTCTGCGAGAGCAGCGCCGTCGGCCGTGACCGGGCCGACCAGCCGGACTACAAGGTGAAGATGAGCGCGGCCTTCTGCTTCTCCAACAAGGTGCAGCTGCTGGAATACTACCACAACTCCAGCTGGCTGGAGCACGGCGGCAGCCCGGACAAGGCGGTGCGCTCGGCCTTTGTGAGCCAGATCAACGCCTACCTGAAGGCCAAGAACCTGTACAAAAAGGGCGAAAGCCAGATCACCTTCGCCGATGTGCAGGATTGCCTGATCTTCGTTTCCTCCAGCTTTTCCACCCGCACCAGCTACGAAAACCAGACCAAGAAGGCCATCAACAACAAGTTTGTGGCCCAGGCCATGACGGACTTCCTCAAGCACCAGCTGGAGGTCTACTTCCTGGAGAAGCCCGAGGAGGCCCAGAAGCTCTGCCAGCAGGTGCTCATCAACAAGCAGAGCCGGGAACACGCCGAAAAGACCCGCCAGTCCATCAAGAAAACCATGTCCAGCCAGCTGGACATCGCCAACCGGGTGGCCAAATTTGTGGACTGCCGCAGCCGGGACGCCTCGGTGCGGGAGCTGTACATCGTGGAGGGCGATTCCGCCATGGGCGCGGTGAAAACCAGCCGCGATTCCGAGTTTCAGGCCATTATGCCGGTGCGCGGCAAGATCCTGAACTGCCTGAAGGCGGATTACGACCGCATTTTCAAGAGCGAGATCATCACGGACCTGATCCGCGTGATGGGCTGCGGCGTAGAGCTGGGCGGCAAGAGCAAAAAGGACCTGGCCACGTTTGACCTGGCCTCGCTGCGGTTCAACAAGGTGGTCATCTGCACCGATGCCGACGTGGACGGCTACCAGATCCGCACCCTGATCCTCACCATGCTCTACCGGCTGGTGCCCACGCTCATCGAGAAGGGCTACGTCTACATTGCCGAAAGCCCTCTGTATGAGATCAACACCAAAAACAAGACCTATTTTGCCTACACCGAGCAGGAGAAGGCGGGCATTCTGGCCCGCATTGAGGGCGAAAAGTACACCATCCAGCGCTCCAAAGGTCTGGGCGAAAACGACCCGGAGATGATGTGGCTGACCACCATGAACCCGGCCAGCCGCCGCCTGATTCAGGTGCTGCCCGCCGACGCGGAGGAGACCAGCCGGGTATTTGACCTGCTGCTGGGCGACAATCTGGCCGGCCGCAAAGAGCACATTGCCCTGCACGGAGCGGAGTATCTGGACGATCTGGATGTGTCCTGACCCGGCCCGCCGACCAACCCAATAAGCCCCCGCCAGGCAAGACCGGCAGCCGGGGCTTTTACAACGAGGCAAGGATAAATGGCAAAGAAACAAACCAAAAAGGAACGGAAAAGCACCCCGGTGCGCCCCCAGCTGGGCGACGGGGTCGAGATCCTCTCGGCCGGCGTGGTGCTGCACACCCCCATTGTGGACACGCTGGAGAGCAACTACATGCCCTACGCCATGAGCGTGATCGTCTCCCGCGCCCTGCCGGAGATCGACGGCTTCAAGCCGGCCCACCGCAAGCTGCTGTACACCATGTATGAGATGGGCCTGCTCAAGGGGGCGCGCACCAAAAGCGCCAACATCGTGGGCAGCACCATGCACCTGAACCCCCATGGCGATGCGGCCATTTACGACACCATGGTGCGCATGGGCCGGGGCAACGAGAGCCTGCTGGTGCCTTATGTGGACTCGAAGGGCAACTTCGGCAAGGCGTACAGCCGCGACATGGCCTGCGCCGCCAGCCGATACACCGAGGCCAAGCTGGAGCCGGTGTGCGAGGAGCTGTTCCGGGACATTGACAAGGACACCGTGGACTTTGTGCCCAACTACGACGGCAGCACCACCGAGCCAACGCTGCTGCCCGTGACCTTCCCCACCATTCTGGCCAACAACACCCTGGGCATTGCCGTGGGCATGGCCTCCAACATCTGCTCGTTCAATCTGGCCGAGCTGTGCCAGGCCACCGTGGCCCTGATGAAGGACGAGAACACCGACCTTTCGGTGCCGCTGCCCGCCCCGGATTTCTCCGGCGGCGGCCAGATCCTGTACGATGCGGCCGAGATGGAAAAGGTGTACGAGCAGGGCCGGGGCAGCATCAAGGTGCGCGCCGTGTACCGCTATGAAAAAGAGGGCAACCGCATTGAGGTGACGCAGATTCCCCCCACCACCACGGTGGAGGCCATCATGGATAAGATCGCCGATCTGGTGAAGGCCGGCCGCATCAAAGAGATCAGCGACATGCGGGACGAGACCGACCTGAACGGCCTGAAGCTGACCATCGACCTGAAGCGCGGCCAGGACCCGGACAAGCTCATGCAGAAGCTCTACCGCTCCACCCCCATGGAGGACAGCTTCGCCTGCAACTTCAACGTGCTGGTGGGCGGCCAGCCCCGGGTGATGGGCGTGCGGGAAATTCTGAAGGAGTGGGTGGCCTTCCGCACCGACTGTGTGCGCCGCCGCACCTACTTTGAGCTGCAGGGCAAGCAGAAGCGCCTGCATCTGCTCAAGGGCCTGGAGGCCATTCTGCTGGACATCGACAAGGCCATCCGCATTGTGCGGGAGACCGAGGAGGACGCCGAGGTGGTGCCCAACCTGATGATTGGCTTCGGCATTGACGAGACCCAGGCCGAGTATGTGGCCGAGATCAAACTGCGCCACCTGAACCGGGAGTACATTCTCAAGCGCACCACCGAGATCGAGGACCTGGAGCGGGAGATCGCCCGCCTGCAGGAGGTGCTGGAGAGCAAGAGCAAAATGCGCCGCATCATTGTGGACGAGCTGAACGACGTGGCCAAAAAGTACGGTCAGCCCCGGCGCAGCGAGATCATTTATGACTACGCCGAGGAGAACGAGGGCGAGGACGAGCCGGCCATGGCCAGCTACCCGGTGACCCTGTTCTTCACCCGCGAGGGCTACTTCAAAAAGATCACCCCCCAGTCTCTGCGCATGTCCGGTGAGCAGAAGCTGAAGGAAGGGGACGAGATCACCCAGCGCGTCGAGGCGAAGAACGACGACTGGCTGCTGTTCTTTACCAACCAGCAGCAGGTGTACAAGTGCCGCACCGGAGATTTTGAGGACACCAAGGCCAGCGTGATGGGCGACTTTGTGCCCAGCCGCCTGGGCTTTGACGAGGGCGAGACGCCCCTGTACATGGCGGTGACCTCCGGCTATGAGGGCCACATGCTCTTCTTCTTCGAGAGCGGCAAGTGCGCCCGGGTGCCCATGGAGAGCTACGCCACCAAGCAGAACCGCAAAAAGCTGCTGAAGGCCTATTCCGCCAAGGAACCGTTGGCCGCACTGCTCTACCTGCCGCAGGAGAGCGAGCTGGCCATCCGCACCAGCGGCAGCCGCCTGCTGCTGGTGGGCAGTGCCCAGATCGCGGCAAAGGCCACCCGCGACAGCCAGGGCGTGGCCGTGATCACGCTGAAGCGCAACCAGCACATTACCTGGGTCGGCCCCGCCGAGACGCTGGAGCTGGCCGACCCCCACCGCTACCGGGTGCGCACGCTGCCCGCCGCCGGGGCGCTGATCCGCGGCGAGGACACCGCCGAGCAGCTCACCCTGGGCTGAGGGGCAAAAACCAACGAAAAACTGCCCGGCAAGGCGAAATTGTGCTTGCAATTGACCCCTTGTTATGGTATGATAACAACGCATAACGTGTATAATCAGTGGAGGAGCGTTCACACTATGAATATCTTTGAGATCATCTGCGGCGTGATTCTGGTGCTGGTGGCCCTGGCCATCATCGTGCTCACCGGCGCGCAGGAAAACAAGAGCAACGGCCTGTCGGGTGCCATCATGGGCAGCAGCGACACCATGAGCGCCGGCCGCAGCCGCAGCAACGACGCCAAAATGGCCAAACTGACCAAGATCTGTGGCATCGTGTTTGTGGCTGTCACCCTGCTGGTCAGCGTGCTCAGCGTCCGTCTGGGCTAAACAAAGCAAGAAAAGCCCGCAGTTCTGCGGGCTTTTTTCTATGTGGGGCGCCCGGCGGGCGGCCCTAGAAACCAGTGAAACAACGGGCGGCACTGGGGCCGCCTCGGCAGCGTGGCCTGCCGGAATGGGAAATGTTTGCCGGGTTGCCCGGCGGTGGTGGCTGCACCCGAAGAGGAAGCGTGCAGCCGGGAAGCGAAAGAGGAGAACAAGCAGATTATGTCCATCAGAAGCAAAATTTTGAAAGAAGTGGAGAAGCGCCCCCGCCGCCTGCGGGATATTCAGGAGCGTGTGGGCGTGGAGCGCAAGGTGATGTGGGAGCTGAACAACCTGGTGCGCGAGGGCAAGCTGGTGCAGAAAATGGGCACCTACTACCTGCCCGGCGACCCGGCGGTTGCCCCCCCGAAGCCCGAGGACTGCATCCCCTGCACCATTGTGAAGCTGGGCCGTACCTTCGGCTTTGCCATGCGGGAGGACCTGTCCGGCGACATCTTCATCCCCGGCCGCAGCCTGAAGGGTGCCATGCCCGGCGACAAGGTGCTGGTGCACAAGTTTGAGCACCCCCGTGTGGAGGGCAGCGATGAGGGCGAAGTCGCCTACATCACCGAGGAGAAGAACACCTTTGTGGGCACCGTGCGCAAGGAAGAGGGCGGCGACCGCCTGTATCTGGAGCCGGACGCCTGCCCGGCCGTGAAGCTGTTCATCAAGAAGAGCGCCGACGGCGGCGTAGAGGTGGGCGAGAAGGCCGCGGTGGAGATCCTGAGCCGCGGCAGCCGCCACGAGGAGCACCGTGTGGGCGTGGCCATGCGCTTCGGCAGCGCCGACGAGGCCAAGCGCTGCGCCAAGGCCATTCTGTATGCCCATGGCCTGACCAAGCACTTCCCCGATGCCGTGAAAGCGGAAGCCGTTCAGCTGGAGGGCGCTGAGGTGCGGGAAGAGGACATGAAGGGCCGCCTGGATCTGCGCGCCCTGCCCATCTTCACCATCGACTCGGCCTCCACCAAGGACATTGACGACGCGGTGAGCCTGGCCAAGGTGGGCGACGGCTACGAGCTGGGCGTTCACATTGCGGACGTGAGCCATTATGTCACCCCGGACAGCGAGCTGGACAAGGAAGCCTTCCAGCGCGGCACGTCCGTATATTACGCCGATCAGGTCATTCCCATGCTGCCGCGGCAGCTGTCCAACGGCATCTGCAGCCTGAACCCCCAGGTGGTGCGCCTGGCCTTCAGCTGCCTGATGAAGCTGGACGCCAAGGGCGATGTGCAGGATTACCGCTTCGTGAAAACCGTCATCCGCAGCCGGGTGAAGGGCGTGTACAGCGAGCTGAACAGCATTTACGACGGCACCGAGACCGCCGAGGTGCGCCAGAAGTACGAGGAGGCCGGCGTTCTGGGCCAGCTGCCCCTGCTGAAGGAGCTGTACGAACTGCGCACCGCTGCCCGCCGTGCCCGGGGCGGCATGGAGATCGAGAGCGGCGAAAGCCAGCTGGTGCTGGACGAGAACGGCGTCTGCGTAGACGTGCGGCCCCATGAGCGCGGCCTGACCGAGGCCATCATTGAAGAGTGCATGCTGCTGGCCAACCAGTGCGCCGCCAACAAGGGCCGCACCAGCCGGGTGCCCTTCGTCTACCGCACCCATCAGGCCCCCGAAGCCGAAAAGCTGGACCGCCTGAAAAACATCCTCACCGCCTGCAACCTGAACGCCCACTTTGCGGGCGAGACCCCCACCCAGCAGGAGCTGGCCAAGCTGCTGGACGAGACCCGCGGCACCCCGCTGGAGCGCTGCGTGCACACCAGCATTCTGCGCAGCATGGGCAAGGCCAAGTATGAGCCGGACCCCAAGGGCCATTTTGGCCTGGCGCTGAGCGACTACACCCACTTCACCAGCCCCATCCGCCGCTACCCCGACCTGGCCATTCACCGCATTCTCAGCGACCTGGTGGCCGGGGAAGAGCCGGAGCTGCTGACCCGCCGCTATGAGACCTTTGCGGCCGAGGCCTGCACCCAGGCCAGCGCCCGCGAAGTGGAAGCCCTGCACGTGGAGCGCAGCACTGAGGATTGTTACAAGGCCGAGTTCATGCGCAGCAAGCTGGGCCAGGTGTTCACGGGCGTGGTGTCCGGCGTGGCGCCCCACGGCATTTATGTGGAGCTGCCCAACACCGTGGAGGGTCTGGTGCATGTGAGCCACCTGTGTGAGGACAAGCCCGAGCTGATCGAGGGTATGCGCTTTGCAGACCCCCGCACCGGCAAGAGCTGGAGCCTGGGCGACGAGGTGCGTGTGCAGGTGGCCAAGACCGACGTGGCCCTGGGCAAGATCGACTTCATTCTGGCAGGCGAGAGCAACGAGTAAGCGCCGGACGAAGGTTTGAACAAATGGGCCTTTTTGCGGCGTTTGCCCCGATTGCCCGGAATTGCAAACAAATCAAGGCTGTCCGACTTCTCCAAACGGGAGAGGCCGGGCAGCCTTTTTTGTGTGCGGGGCATACCGGCGCCGCGGGCGGCATATGTATGGGAAAAACACATTGAAGGAGTGGGAAAGCCCAATGAAGTTTGCTGCCCTGAAACGTCCCCGCCGGGACGAGCCGCTGGACCCGGAACTGGAGCGCTACCGCCCGACGCTGGAACAGGAACTGCGGGACTGCCTGGCCGAGATGCGCCGCAACCAGCTGCTGTTTGACCTGGAAACCGAGCCGGAACTGGTGGAACAGCGCATTTATGAGCGCAGCGCCCTGCTGTGCCGCTACCGCTACTTACAGCGCAAGGCCCGCGCCCTGGGGCTGCGGGCCATTCTGTGAACGGGATGTGGATGGCTTTGGCGGCGGTGGGGCTGGTATGTGTGGCCTGGGCCGCCAGCCGCCAGAGCCACCCGGCGACACGGGTGCTGGCCGGGGCGTTCTGCGGGCTGGGGGCGCTGGGGGCGGTGAACCTGCTGGGCAGCTACACTGGCGTAACGCTGGCGCTGAACTATGCCGCCGCCTATGCAAGCGTGGTGCTGGGCGCGCCGGGGGTGATCACCCTGCTGGTGCTGCAGGCGGTGCTGGGGCTTGCATAAAGAAAAAGGACCTGCTCATGGGCAGGCCCTTTTTGCGTGCAGAAAATTCTTTGGGGAAATTTTAACGCTCCTCTTGCAAAACGGCTGGGTTAGTGGTATGGTTAGTTACATAAGTAATGAACCGATAAGGGGGGTGCGGACGTGAACGAAACATTGAGCGATCAGGGGGCGATTTACCTTCAAATCGCCCATATGATCGAGGATGACATCCTGCGGGGGATTTACCGGGAGGAAGAGCAGGTGCCCAGCACCAACGAACTGGCGCGGGCGCTGCGGATCAACCCGGCCACCGCGGCCAAGGGAATCAACCTGCTGGTGGAGCAGGGCATTTTGTACAAGCGGCGAGGCATCGGCATGTTTGTGGCGCCGGGGGCGGGGCAGGCCGTGCGGGCCAGCCGCCAGGCCGCCTTTTACAAGCGCTTTGTGTGCCCCATGGTAAAAGAAGCCGCCGGCCTGGGGCTGACGGTGCAGCAGCTGAATGAGATGGTGGCCCGTGCTGCCGAGGAGGTAAAGCAATGAGCGAAGGAACATTGAAAGCAACCCGACTGTGCAAGAGCTACGGCAAAAAGGACGTGCTGCGTGGGCTGGACCTGGAGCTGGTGCCCGGCTGCATTTACGGGCTGATCGGCCGCAACGGGGCCGGAAAAACCACGCTGCTGAGCATTCTCACGGCGCAGAACACCTGGGACGAAGGGGAAGTAACGCTGAACGGCGAACCGGTGTGGGAAAACCGCCATGCGCTGGACCAGCTGTGCTTTGCCCGGGAGTTAAGCCCCGCCCTGAAAACCGGCGGGGCCAACGGCCTGCGGGTGAAGGACTACCTGCGGGCGGCGGCCATCTATTACCCCAACTGGGACGTGGCCTACGCCGAGCGGCTGCTGAAGGAATTCGGGCTGGACAGAGAGCGCAAGACCCGGGTGGACAAGCTGAGCAAGGGCATGATGAGTATGGTGACCATTACTCTGGCGCTGGCCAGCCGTGCCCCCTTTACGTTTCTGGATGAGCCGGTGGCGGGCCTGGACGTGGTGGCCCGGGAGCGGTTTTACCAGCTGCTGCTGGAGGACTACGGCGAGACCGGCCGCACGTTTGTGGTGTCCACCCACATTCTGGACGAAACCAACGGCGTGTTTGAGCGGGTCGTGATTCTGGACGAGGGCAAGGTGCTGGAAAACACCCCCACCGACAGCCTGCTGGAGCAGTTCCGGCTGGTGGATGGCCCCGCCGAGGCGGTGGAAGCGGCCTGCACCGGGCTGAAGGTGCTGAGCAGAGAGACCCTTGGCCGCCGCCTGAGCTGCGTTGTGCGGGGCACGCCGGAACAGCTGGCCGCCCTGCCGGCTGATCTGGACGCGGGGGCTTTGAACCTGCAGAAGGTGTTTGTGGCCCTGTGCGGCCATGGGGAGGTGCTGAACCATGAATAAGACTCTGCGCTATTTCAGTCTGTGGTATCTTCAGACTGTGGGTGTGATCGCCGCGGCCTGTGCGGGCTTTGCGGTGGGGGCGCTGCTGGAGATTCGGAGCAGCGGCGCGGGCCTGCTCAGCACCTACCTGTCGTCCGTTCCCATTATGGTGCTGCTGCTGAGCCTGATCATGCCCTACACGCTGAGCCGCAGCTATGCGGAGGAGGCCCTATGCTTCGGGGCTGCCCGGCGGGAAATTTTTCGCGGGCTGGAGACGGCCACGCTGCTGTATGCGCTGGTGATGCTGGCCGTGTGCATGGCCGGTGACTGGTTGGCCCATTGGATCCTTCCGCCGGAAGAATTGAACTTCAGCAGCCAGTTCACAGCCAGCCTGCCGCTGCTGTTTGCCCTGCTGCTGTTTTTGTGCCAGCTGGGGCTGCTGCTGGGGCGCACCAGACACATCTGGTACCTGGTGGCGGCGGTGATCGCGGTGACGATGGCGGCGCTTGCGTCCCTGATCGGGGCGTTGTTCCTGGGCTATGAGGAGCCGAGCTTTGCGCTGGTGCAGGCCCGGCCGGTTCTGGTGGCGGCCAGCCTGGTGCTGGCGGCCGGCGCGGCCTTCTGGTTCCGCGCCAAAGTGGCCCGGATGGTGGTGCAGAGGTGACGTTTATGAAACAAAAACTGTTTTTGCTGCGGCAGCTCTGGCTTCAGCAGGAGGATTTCCGGTGGATCGCTCTGGTGTGGGGCGCAGCATTCCTGATCGTCGCGGTGATCGAGGCAATCGTGAGCCCGCTGCTCAGTGAGGATGGGGCACTCATCCCGATGGCCAGCCTGTTCGGGCTGACCGCCGGGCCGCTGCTGATGGCGGTGTTCGGGGTGGTGCGCTTTACCACCGAGTTCGGGCTGGGGCTGCAGATGGGTGCCACCCGCCGCCAGATGGTGGCCGCCGAATTGTGGCTGTGCCTGTGCCAGAACGCGGAGATGCTGGTACTGGAACTGCTCACGTTTCTGCTGGAGAGCACCCTGCTGCCCCTGCTTCGGGGCGTGCCCGCCTATCTGACCCTGACGGATTACAGGGCGCTCGCCGCCGCAATGCCCGGCTGGCTGATCCCGGCGCTGTTCTTCGGCCTGCTGGCGGTGGAATTTCTGGGCGGCGCGATGATCAACCGCTTCGGCGTGAAGAGTCTGTGGCTGGTCTGGGCGCTCTGCATCGGCTTTCAATGGGAGCTGCAGGCCGTGCAATGGCTGTGGTCGCGCCTGGGTATGGCCCTGGTGTGGGGCAGCCTTGCACTGCTGGCCGTGGGCCTTTTTGCCGCGGCCCACAGCCTGCTGCACCACAGTACGGCCCAGGTTTGAACCGGATTTTATAGAATAAGATGCCAAAAGGCCCCTTCCCATGCGGGAAGGGGCCTTTTGGCGGAAAACGACCGGACCGTAAGCCGGGTTCTGTATTAAACGACGATCTATCTTGTCCTTGCGTCACCGCAAGGCTCACGCCCTCTCCGGGACGCGCGGGGCAGCGCATATGTCCCATACGGAGGTTGCTTCTGGTAGGGTTTACATAGCCGCAAAGTCGCCAGTGCGCTGGTGAGCTCTTACCTCGCCTTTCCATCCTTGCCGGGCCGAAACCCGGCGGTCTATTTCTGTTGCACTATCCCTGGGGTCACCCCCGGCTGCCGTTAGCAGTTACCATGCCCCTGTGAAGCCCGGACTTTCCTCAGAGCGAACGCAATGCCGCCCCGCCGCCGTATGTTCCACTCGTTTTCCGTGCAGAATTATACCACGCAAACGCCGGTTTGGCAACCGCAAAGCGGCAGGGAATTTGCCAATAATGGCCGTATATGTTATACTTATTTTGTTTTTGCAAAGTTTACCGCTTGTTTTTCGCAGAAAGGGGCGAGCGCCATGGGCCAGCTGCTGTGGCTGAATTTCACCGCCCGGCCGGAGGAAGCGGGGCTGACCCTGCGGGACTTTCTGCGCCAGCAGGGGGTGTCTGCCAGCCTCATCAAGGGGGTAAAATACCGGGGTGAGGGCTTTTGGGTGGACGGCCGGGCCGTGTTTACCGACCACCGCATGGCGGCGGGGGAGACGGTGCGCTTCGCCCTGCCCCCCGAGGAGGAGACCACAGTGCCGCCCCAGGACCTGCCCATTGAACTGGTGTATGAGGACGAGCACACGGCGCTGGTCAACAAGCCCGCGGGCATGACCGTGCACCCCACCCTGAATGCGGCGGACGGCACCCTGGCCAACGCCTGGATGGGCCTGCTGCAGCGGCGGGGCGAAACCGGGGTGTTCCGCCCGGTGAACCGCATTGACCGGGACACAAGCGGCCTGGTGCTGTGCGCAAAAAACGCCTACGCCGCCGCGGCGCTGGCCCAGAATGTGCAGAAGGTCTATCTGGCGGTTCTGCAGGGCGTTCCGCCCCAGATTGAAGGGGAGATCAACGCGCCCATTGACCGGGCGCCGGGCAGCATCATTCTGCGGCAGGTGGGCCCGCAGGGCAAGCCCAGCCGTACCGGCTACCGGGTTCTGGCGGCCGGGCAGGGCATGAGCCTGGTGGCGGCCCGGCCCATCACCGGGCGCACCCATCAGCTGCGGGTGCATTTTGCCCACATCGGCTGCCCGCTGGCCGGGGACGAGCTGTACGGCGGAAGCCGGGCGCGCATTGGCCGGCAGGCGCTGCACTGCGCCCGGATGACCTTTGCCTCGCCGGGGGCCGAAGGAGTGCAGACGGTGGACTGCCACCTGCCGCCGGATATGGCGGCGCTTTGCGAAACTATGACAAAGCTGTGAAAAAATCGTCAAATTTCACCAGCCGCCTTGCCTGAAAAAGGCATGGGTGTATAATAAATACGTGGTTTTTTTGCCCGGCCAGCGGCCTGAACGCACAGGCCCGGCGGGCGAACGGCACAAACATCAACAGAGGGGCAGCGCCCGTCCGCCGGTTTTGTCGGCGGCACTGCGGCGGCTTTTGCTCACCGGGGGGCCGGCGTTCCGGCCTGAAAACCTGGGAAAGGAGATCGTCTTTGGAGCTGAAAGAAAAACAGCCCAGCGCCCTGCGCCAGCGTTTGGAACCCTACCGTCAGCGGTTCAGCAAGTGGTTCCATCACAGCGCGCAGGTGGCCTGGCTGGGTGACTTTTTGTATCAGGTCGGCTTCTGGGGGGAATACACCCTGGTCCGGCTTGTAAGAGGGGTGCGCCACGGGGCGCTTGCACTGGCCCATAAAACAGCCCAGCTGGCCCGCAAAGCCGGGCTGGGGGCACTGCACATCCTGAACCATATGCGGCATGAGATCGCCGCCCCGCTGGTGTATCTCTGGAACGGCGCGCGCAGCGTCAACCAGAAGATGGCACAGGCCAAGCAGGAGGGCGGCTCGCCCGCCAAGGTACTGGTTCGGGCCATGCGGCGGGGCGCTTCCCGCTTTGGCACCCTGACCCGCGGGGCCATGGGCTACCTGCTGCCGCTGGCCGCGGCCGGTGTGTTCTGCTTTACCGTACATACCGTGCTGAACTACAACTACATTCTGGCGGTGGAAGTAAACGGGCAGAATGTGGGCTATGTGGCCAATGAGACCGTGTTTGATACCGCCCGGGAGGATGTGCAGCAGCGCATTGCCTCAGTGGGCGCGGAAGAGGGCAAGACCTGGCAGGTGGAGCCCACCTTCACCCTGGCCATTCAGGGCGACGTGATGGACGAAAACCAGATGGCGGACGCCATTCTGCAGGCCTCCAGCCAAGACATTCAGGAGGGCACCGCCCTGTATGTGGACGGCGACCTGGTGGCGGTGACCACCGACGGCGACGCGGTGCGCCAGACGCTGGAGGAGATCAAGGCCCCTTACGAGGATGAGAGCGACCCCAACCACCGGGTGGAGTTCACCAAGGATGTGGAGCTGGTGGACGGCATTTACTTCACCGATTCCTTCACCGATGTGGACGCGGTGTGCCAGCGCATCACCGGCCTGGAGCAGGCCCAGGTGGACTATACCGTGCAGAGCGGCGATACCCCCTGGACCATCGCCGCGGCCAACGGCCTGACCCTGAGCGAGCTGTACGCCCTGAACCCCCAGATGAGCGCCAGCGGCTACAATATGTACATCGGCGATACGCTGGTTCTGGGCCAGGAGCGGCCCTTCCTGGAGGTCAAGACCATTGACCGGATCACCTATCAGGTGTCCATCCCCTTTGACACCAACGAGACCACCTCGGAGGATTACTCCTACGGCACCACCAAGACGGTGCAGGAAGGTGTGGACGGCATCAAGGAGATCACCGCGGATGTGACCAAGGTGGGCGGAATTGAGACCAATCGCGACATCATTGAGGAAACGGTGCTGCAGGAGCCGGTCACCAAGGAAGTGGTGAAGGGCACGCGCCTGCCCAACGGTTCCATCGCGCCCAGCTCCGGCGGCAGCGGCTCTTTGATGTGGCCTGTGCCCGGTTACCGCTACGTGAGCCGCTGGATGAGCAGCGGCCATAAGGGTTCGGACATCTGCGCGGCCTACGGCACGCCCATCTATGCGGCCGACAGCGGCGTGGTTACCGCAGCCGGCTGGAACGCGGCGGGCAGCGGCTACGGCTACTCCGTCGTCATCAACCACGGCGGCATGACCACCCTGTACGCCCACTGCTCGTCGGTTGTGGTAAGCTCCGGCCAGTATGTGAAGCAGGGCGAGCTGATCGGCCTGGTAGGCTCCACCGGCTGGTCCACCGGCAACCACTGCCACTTTGAGATCCGCGTGGGCGGTACGCTGGTAAGCGCCCGGAATTACTTCCCCGGATTCTGATCACTTTTTGTACCGAACCGGCACGGAAAATACGGCACCCTTCGGCGGTTTTGCCCGCTGAAGGGTGCTTTTTTGCACAAAAGAAACCAGCAAAACATCCATGCGCTGTAACATGGACAAATTTTGCCGAAAAACATGGATAGTTGTTGTGCGATACGCTAATAATACCCTTGATACTTTCATTTTCCTGCGTGGCGGTGTATAATATATCAGCTGGTGCGCGGCAGGCTGCCCCATACCGGCAACGGGATGCACCGCCCCTTTGTGCGGCGGATGTACATCAGGCCCAAAGGAGAGTTTTGCTTGGAAAAGTTTGTCATTCGGGGCGGCAAGCCCCTGATGGGCGAAGTGACCATCAGCGGTGCGAAAAACGCAGCGGTGGCCCTGCTGCCCGCGACCATTTTGGCCGCCGATAAATGTGTGCTGGAAAATGTGCCCGACATTCACGACGTGGCCGTTTCTCTGCAGACCCTCGCCGCCCTGGGTGCACAGGTGCGGCTGCTGGATAAGCATACCTATGAAATTGATACCACCTGCCTGACCAGTACGCAGGTGCCGGACGATCTGTCCCGCCAGATGCGCGCCAGCTATTATTTTCTGGGCGCGCTGCTGGGCCGCTTCGGCTCGGCCCAGGTGGCCATGCCCGGCGGCTGCAACCTTGGCCCCCGCCCCATTGACCAGCACCTGAAGGCGTTCAGCGCCCTGGGTGCGGCCGACTCGGTGGAGTACGGAATGATCAAGGTGGAGGGCAAGCAGCTGAAGGGCGCACACGTGTTCTTCGATACGGTCTCGGTGGGTGCCACCATGAACGCCATGCTGGCCGCGGTGCTGGCCGATGGCCTGACCGTGCTGGAAAATGTGGCCAAGGAGCCCCATGTGGTGGATCTGGCCAATTTCCTGAACATGATGGGCGCCGACGTGCGCGGTGCAGGCACCGACGTGATCAAGATTCGCGGCGTGGAAAAGATGCACGGCTGCAGCTACTCTGTCATTCCCGACCAGATCGAGGCCGGCAGCTTTATGGTGGCCGCGGCTGTGACGGGGGGCAATGTGCTCATCAAAAACGTCACCCCCAAGCATCTGGAGCCCATCACCGCCAAGCTGGAGCTGGCGGGCGCCACGGTGGAGGAGTTTGACGACGCCGTGCGGGTGTACCGCACCGGCGATCTGCTGCCTTTGAAGATCAAAACCATGCCTCATCCCGGCTTCCCCACGGATATGCAGCCGCTGATGGGCGTGATGCTGAGCATTGCCCACGGCACCTCCATCATCACCGAGGGCATCTGGGAGAACCGCTTCCGCTATGTGGATGAGCTGACCCGCATGGGCGCCAACATTCAGGTGGACGGCCAGGTGGCGGTGATCGAGGGCGTGCCCGAGCTGCTGCCCGCCCCCCTGCGCGCTTCCGATCTGCGGGCCGGTGCGGCCCTGGTGGTGGCGGCCCTTGCGGCCAAAGGCACCAGCGAGATCACCGGCATCGGCTACATCGAGCGCGGCTACGAGAGCCTGGTGGAAAAGCTGCAGGGCCTCGGGGCAGACATTCATCGGGAAGAAACCGCGGCCCCGGCTGCGGAGCAGGCCATGTAAGGCCAGATTTTGCAATAGAACTGTTTGGAAGGGCCGCTCACGAGCGGCCCTTCTTTGATGAAACGATCAGGAGGAGCTATGGCCAGTTTTACCACCCTTTATTCCGGTTCGTCCGGAAACTGCGGCCTGGTGCAGTGCGGGCAGAAATACCTGCTTATTGATATGGGCAAAAGCTGCCGCATCACCGTGAACGCCCTGAAGGAGCTGGGGCTGGCCCTGAGCGACCTGGAGGGCATTCTGGTGACCCATGAGCACAGCGACCACATCAAGGGGCTGCAGGTGTTCCTGAAGAACCATCCGGTGCCCCTGTACGCCGGGGCAGACACGCTGGACGCGCTGGACGCGATGGGGGTGCTTCCCGCGGGGCTGGAAGTGCAGGCCGTTGAGGGCCGCACGCTGGATGTGGGCGGCTTTGAGGTGACGGCCTTTCCCACCAGCCACGACGTGCCCTGCTGCGGCTACCGCATTCATACGCCGGACGGCCGGGTGATGGCCATCGCCACCGACCTGGGGCAGTTGACGGCCCCGGTGCACCAGAACCTCTCGGGGGCCGACCTGGTGGCGCTGGAGGCCAATTACGACCCGTACAGCCTGCGCAACGGGCCGTACCCCTATTACTTAAAGCAGCGCATCGCCTCGGCCCGGGGCCATTTGAGCAACGATGAGTGCGCGGCCAAAATTCTGGAGCTGCTTCAGGAGGGCTGCACCCGGTTTGCCCTGTGCCACCTGAGCCAGGAGAACAACACCCCGGACCTTGCGCTGGGCACGGTGTTCCGCACGCTGGCCATGGCGGGCTGTACGCCGGAAAAGGGCACGATCATTCAGGCGCAGAAGCGCAGCCAGATAAGCGACAACATTCTGTTCTGAAGAGGCAAAGAAGGAGGAGCGCGGCATGATGAACGTGGACCTGATCTGTGTGGGCAAGCTGAACGCGGCCTACTGCGCCGAGGGCGTGGCGGAATACCAGAAGCGGCTGGGAGCCTACTGCCGCTTCCGCATTGTGGAACTTCCGGAGGAGACCATCCGGGAGAAAAACGCCAGCCAGTCGGTGATCGACAAGGCGCTGGAAAAAGAGGGCGCGGCCATTCTGGCCCAGGTGAAGCGCGGGGCGGCGCTGGTGGCCCTGTGCGTGGAGGGCAAGCAGCTCTCCAGCGAGGAGCTGGCCGGCTGGATCGAGAAGCAGGGGGTCGGCGGCTGCGGCGACCTGGCCTTTGTGATCGGCTCTTCCCATGGGCTGGCCCCGGCGGTGAAGCAGGCTGCAGCGCTTCGGTTCTCCATGGGGCGCATCACGCTGCCCCACCAGCTGGCGCGGCTGGTGCTGTGCGAGCAGATTTACCGGGCCTTCTCCATCAACGCGGGAAGCAAGTACCACAAGTGAACCGGGGCGAAGGCCCAGGACACAGAAAATTCATTGGACAAAACACCGGCGTGGATGTATAATGGCGACAACACGCGAAATATTGCGGTGCGGCAGCGGCCGGTTTCGGCCAGTTCAGCGGCACCCAGGGGAAGGAGCCTGACAACGATGACCACTTCAAACGCTCTGCGCATGGGGGCCGCCTGCCTGGCCGCCTGCCTGCTGCTGGCGGGCTGCGGCAAAGAGAGCTTCAGCAGCACCACCATCACCCCCGAAACCACCAGCGTGCCTCAGGCCAGCCAGAGCACGGCGGCCAGTTCGGCTTCCCAGCCGGACGGCATTCCCTGGCTGGTGCAGCCGGACAGCAGCATCGAATGGGTGCAGAGCCTGGCGGATTATCCCCTGAACACCGTGAACCCTATGGACCACCGGGAAGAGCTGTATCTGTTCCACCGGGATGGAAAGACCGGTGTGGTGGACCTGAACGGGGTCGTGGTGATTCCGGAGAGCGAGGACGTGCACTGGTGCGCCGTGTGCGGCCTGACCAATGACGATGAGAGCAAGGTGTTTGACCGCTCCGGCAAGGTGACCGGCGCAGGCGGCCACGGCAGCGAGACCGTGACCTTCCAGTACGACGAGACCAGCGGCCGGCTGTACTATCTGGATTACGGCGAGTACCAGCCCTGGAGCAGCAGCCTGAGCGGCTCCGGCTCGTTTATGGCCCCCGTTGTGAAGGTGAGCCCCCGTACCCTGGCCCAGGGCGAGGATGTGGGCGAGCCGTACCGGGTGAACGCCGACGGCACCCTCACCGCCCTGCAGGTGGAGGAGACTGGCGAATACCTTCAGGCCGACAGCATGACCGGTAAGCCCCTGAACCAGCAGCGCTATCAGGATTACAAGCTGTGCAAAAGCGGCCTGTTCCCGGTGAAAGCGGACGGGCTGTGGGGCTATGTGGACGAGGACGGCGAGATGCAGATCCACTGCAAGTACGAGAACGTGCTGCCCTTTGACACCGGCATTGCCGCTGTGCGTATGAACGGCAAATGGAATTACATCAATCTGGCGGATGTGTATCAGACGAACCTCGGCTTTGACGAGGCGGCCACCGCCTGCGACGGCAAGGCCTGGGTGAAAAGCGTGAACGGCTGGGGCGTGGTGGCCCTGGCGGACTGCAAGCAGTGAACCCTGCCCGCCCGGCACAGAAAAACGCAAAAAAGCAGCGCCCTGCAGGCCGGAAGTACCGGGCAGGGCGCTGTATTTGCATGGATTCAGGACGGGGCAGGCGGAAAGCAGCAAAACCGGGTTACGCTTCGTCACCACCGGAGGAAAGCACCGCGTCAATGGCGGCGGTCATCTGCCGGTATTCGGCAATGATGTCCTTCAGATACTTGCGGCCGCTTTCGGTGATGGTGAAATAAACGCGGGCGTGATTGTCCTCAGAGAGGCGGCGCTCAAATTCTTCCACATAGCCGAATTCCTTCAGGCGGTAAATTGCAATGTAAAGGGTGTTGAAAGTAAGCGCACCCTCGGTGATCTCCTCGACCCGGCGCATAATGTCGTAGGTGTACATGGGCTTCTGCTGCAGCAGAAACAGCACCAGCATACCGGTGGTGGCCTTCTTCATGCCCTCCCGCATTCCGGCGGGTGTGCCGCTTTTGGGAGTGCTCTTTTCACGGGGGGACTTTTCTTTTGCCATACGGCTCATCTCCTAATCAACCATTTTATATTGCTTTTTGATACCAATATAAAAGAATTATCAGATATATTGATTATACAAAAAAGGTTGGTAAGAATCAACTATTCTTCCGGAAATAATGGGAATAAAATTGTTCTGCGCCGCCCGGCAGGCTGCCGCAGGGCGCGCAAGCACGATAAAATGACAAAAACCGCCCCCGATGCCTTTGAAACATCGGGGGCGGTTTTTACGGAATCAGCGGGAGCGCTGCATCAGTCGTGCAGCAGCTTGCCGTAATCCTTGAAGTCGCTGTCCGCAGAGTGCTGGATGGGTGCGTCTTTCTTGTACTTGGTCAGCAGGGTGGCGGTGCGGGCGGGGTCAGCCAGCGTACCGGCGCCGGCAATGCAGCCGCCGGGGCAGCCCATGCCCTCCAGCAGGTAGCCGTTGTACTTTCCGGCCTTGGCCAGCATCAGCATCTTTTTGCAGTCGGCCAGGCCCTGGGCGCTGGCAACCTTCACTTCGCGGTCGGGGTACTTGTCCTTGATGTAGTTGACCACGGCCTGGGCCACACCGCCGCCCACGGCAAAGCCGCGGCCGTCGGCCGTGCCGTACTGCAGGTCGTCGCTGGCTTCCAGCGCGCTGAAGTCCACTTCCTTGGCCTCGAACATACCGGCCAGCTCCTCGAAGGTCAGCACAAAGTCCACATCGCTGCGTACCGAGCGGCGGCTGGCTTCCAGCTTCTTGGCGGCACAGGGTCCGATGAAGCAGATGCGGTCGTCGGGGTTGGCCTGCTTGATCATGCGGGCGGTCAGCACCATGGGGGTCATGGCCATGCTGATGCAGTTGGCGCGCTCCGGGAAGAGCTTCTTGGCCATCATGCTCCAGGCGGGGCAGCAGGAGGTGGCCATGAAGGGAATCTTTTCAGGCACCTCGGCAATGAAGTCCTCGGCCTCGTCGATGGTGCACAGGTCGGCGCCGATGGCAACCTCCACGGTGTCCTCAAAGCCCAGCTGGGTCATGGCAGCGGGCAGTTTTTCGGGGGTCAGGCCGGGGAACTGGTTCAGGAAGGCGGGGGCCACAATGGCGTGCACCTTGTCACCACGGTTCATGGCCTGAATGAGCTGGAAGATCTGGCCCTTGTCCGAAATGGCACCGAAGGGGCAGTTCACCAGGCACATACCACAGGAAACGCACTTGTCGTAATCAATGTTGGCGCGGCCCAGGCTGTCGCTGCCGATGGCGCCCATGCCGCAGGCGGCGGCGCAGGGGCGCTCGGTTTTCACCACGGCGTGGTAGGGGCAGGCGTCCACGCAGCGGCCGCACTTGATGCACAGGTCCTGGTCAATGACCGAGCGGTTGTTCTGGAAGGAGATGGCCTTTTTGGGGCAGACTTCCTGGCAGGGGTGCGCAAGGCAGCCCTGGCACAGGTCGGTGACCTGAACCAGCTTTTCGGGGCAGCGGTTGCAGGCGAATTTGATCACATTGATGAGGGGCGGCTCGTAATACTTGTCTGCAATGACGCTGTGCTCCAGGCCTTCATCCGTGGCCACCTGCTGGCCGATGGGGCGCAGAGACAGACCCATGGCCAGACGAATGCGCTCGGACACGATGGCCCGCTCCAGCCAGATGTTCATGTTGTGGGTGCTCTCTTCGCCGGGGATGATCTTATAGGGCAACTTGCGCATCTGCTCGCCGTAATCCGAAGAGCTGCCGCCCTGGTAAGACATCCGGGCCACTTCCGTGAACACTTTGCGGCGCACGTCGATCACAGGTGTGTAAATTCCTCTCATGCTTCATATCTCCTTTTATTTCCAAAGCCGTGGATGGGCAATTGCAAACGGTTTTGCCCCGGCGGGCCGCCGCAGACGGCCGGCCGGAGGACGTGAGGCCAAGCATACCTCATACTCTGACAAAAGAATAACATAGCTTTGCCCGCGGTGCAAGGGGAAAGCGGCCCCTGAACGTACAAATCGTTGGATTTGTATGGGTGCTTTCGGCGCTTACAGGGCCAGCTCGGCCCGGCAGCGCTGGCCGTCGAATTCCCCAAGGGTGACGGGCAGGATCTCACCGGACTTGTGCCCCGGCGCGCTGACCACCACCGGCACGTACAACTTGGTGTAGCCAGTGAACAGGCTAGAGGAGAGGGGCGTTTCCAGCAGCACCTCGGCCCGGCTGCCTGCCATGCGGGCAACGAGGGCATCCCGCGCGGTGTCGGCGGCGGTCTGCATCCGGTGCACCCGGCGGGCCTTTTCCTCCTCCGGAATCTGATCGGGGAAGTCGGCGGCGGGGGTACCGGCCCGGCGGGAGTAGGGGAACACATGGGCCTTCAAAAAGCCAATGCGCTGCACAAAGGCCATGCTCTCGCAGAATTCCTCCTCGGTTTCGCCGGGGAAGCCCACGATCACGTCGGTGGTGAAGCTCACCCGGTCCTCCCCGAAGGCAGCCCGAAGCCGGGCCACCGTGTCGGCGTACTGCTCGGCGGTGTAGGTGCGGCGCATCCGGCGCAGGGTGGCGGTGCAGCCGCTTTGCAGCGAGAGATGGAACTGGGGGCACAGGGCCTCCACCTTCGCCAGCCGGGCCATATCCTCGTCCGAGAGCAGGTCCGGCTCCAGGCTGCCCAGGCGAATGCGGCGGATGCCCGGCACCGTAGCAGCCTGCTCGATCAGGCTCACCAGGCTGACGCCGGTGTCCAGCCCATAGCTGGGCAGGTTGATGCCGGAGAGCACCACCTCCCGGTATCCGGCGGCCGAGAGGGCGCGCAGTTCCTCCAGTACGCTTTCCACACTGCGGCTGCGCACCCGGCCGCGGGCGCGGGGGATGACGCAGTAGGCGCACTGGCGGTTGCAGCCATCCTCCACCTTGATGAAGGCGCGGGTGTGGCCCTCAAAGCGCTCCATGGGCAGCTCCTCAAAGGCCTCGCCCTTTTCATGCGGGGTGATGTGCACCAGCCGCTCGCCGCTGTCCAGCACCTTCTGAATGTCCGCCAGCAGGCTGCGGCGGTTGGCGCTGCCGGTCACCAGGTCGGCCTCCATCACGGCAGCTGCCTCTTCGGGGAAGGCCTGGGGGTAGCAGCCGGTGAGTACCGTCACGGCGCCGGGGTTCTGGCGCTTGGCCCGGCGGAGCCACTGGCGGCTCTTCCGGTCGCCGCTGGCGGTCACGGTGCAGCTGTTCACGATGTAGACGTCGGCGGCTTCGTCCGGCCCGGCCAGAGTGTAGCCGTTCTGGCACAGCAGGTGCTCCAGTGCACCGGTTTCGTTCTGGTTTACCTTACAGCCAAGGGTATAAAAACTTACACGCATAGTTTCTCACAATTCAACCAATCAAAAAGTCAACCGCGCCGGGGCGGCACAAAAACGCACCGCCGCCCGGCGGATATGGCCGGATACAGGATGGCCATATAAAATCAGTATATAGTATATCGGCAAGGCCCGGCCTGCGCAAGGGGGCGATGGGGCACGGGAATGGAATTTTCTTGCCCGAACACCGGGCAGCCCGGCGAATGGGCGGCTATTCGGCCCGGCGGGCGCATACAGTGGTAACGGCGGTACGCCCCGACCCTAAAGGGCGACGGCGGCGCGCCTGAACACGGAACATAAGGAGGAAGCCCCATGAAACGCTGCGCTGCGGCCCTGTTGGCCCTGCTGATGCTGGCTTTGGCGGCGGCCCTGCCCGCCTTTGCCCAGGAGGAGAGACGCTTTGAACTGCCGGAATTCGACCTGCCCTGCCGGGCGGCCATTCTTGTGGATCAGGCCAGCGGGACCGTGCTGTATGAAAAACAGGCGGACCAGCCGATGCCCATTGCCTCCATCACCAAGGTGATGACCCTGCTGCTCACCATGGAGGCGCTGGAGAGCGGCAAAGCGGCGCTGACGGACATTGTGCCGGTGAGCGAACACGCCTACAACATGGGCGGCAGCCAGATCTGGCTGGAGCCGGGGGAGCAGCTGACCCTGGATGAGATGCTCAAGGCCATCTGCGTTTCCAGCGCCAACGACGCGGCCGTGGCAGTGGCCGAGTACATCGGCGGGTCCGAGCCGGTGTTTGTGGAGCAGATGAACCGCAAGGCGGCGGAGCTGGGGATGAGCGGCACCCACTTCTGCAACGCCTGCGGGCTGGACGAGGCGGGCCACCTTTCCACCGCACGGGACGTGGCGGTGATGAGCCGGGAAATGCTGAATCGCCACCCGCAGATCACCCGCTACACCACCATCTGGATGGACTCTCTGCGGGGCGGGGCCACCCAGCTGCTGAACACCAACAAGCTGCTGAAGCGGTACAGCGGCATTACTGGCCTGAAAACCGGCACCACCGGCGGGGCGGGCGTGTGCATCAGCGCCAGCGCCGAACGGGAGGGGCTTTCGCTCATTGCGGTGGTGCTGGGGGCGGCCTCCAGCGCCGAGCGGTTTGAGGCGGCCGCCACTCTGCTGGATTACGGCTTTTCCAACTTTGAGGCCGGGCAGGCCCCGCTGCCCGCCGATGCGCCCAAAACCCTTCCGGTGCGCCGGGGCGAGGCCGAGACGGTGCCGCTGAAGTACTGCCTGCCCGAGACGCTGCTGCTGAAAAAAGGCGAGCGCGCCGGGCTGACCGTTCGGCTGGAGCTGCCGGAGCGGGCCGAGGCCCCGCTGGCCCAGGGCCAGCCGCTGGGCCTTGCGGTGGTGATGAGCGGGGAAGAAGAGCTGGGCCGCTGGCCGGTTCAGGCCGGGAAAGCGGTGCCGCAGCTGGATTTTGGCCGCAGTTTTCGCCGCCTGACCCGGGCCGCGCTGAAATTGTAAACTACGAGGAAAAATAGATAAACTACGAGACAGCGGCGAAGGCAGCCGGGGCACAGCCGGGCAGGCTGCAGAAACTTGCCGGCGGCATGGAAACTTGTCCTATTCAGTCTTGACAGAAACACCTGCAAAAGGGTATAGTATTAGCAACAGAATTCACAAAAATTTTGGGGGAAGATCACGCATGAGTGTCTGTTACAACAGCAAGCATCTGGAACAGTTTGTGAAGGACAGCGAGTTCGCCGCCCTCTATCCGCAGGTGGAGACCGCCCATCGGCTGCTGGAGACCAAAACCGGCCCCGGCAACGACTTTTTGGGCTGGGTAAGTCTGCCGAAGGATTACGATAAAGAAGAGTTTGCCCGCATTAAGGCCGCCGCGGCCCGCATCCGTGAGGATTCGGACGTGCTGGTGGTCATCGGCATCGGCGGCTCTTATCTGGGTGCCCGCGCGGTCATCGAGGCCGTGAAGGGGCAGATGTACAATTGTACCGTCAAGAACGGCCCGCAGATCTTCTTTGTGGGCAACTCCATCTCGCCCGCGTACTTCCAGGACATTCTGGACTGCTGCAAGGGCAAGCGCATCAGCCTGAACATCATTTCCAAGTCCGGCACCACCACCGAGCCTGCTCTGGCTTTCCGGGTGCTGCGCCGGATGCTGGAAGAGCAGGTGGGCGCCGAAGAGGCCAAGAAGCGCATTTACGCCACCACCGACCGGGCCCGCGGCACCCTGAAGCAGCTGGCCGATGCGGAAGGCTGGGAGACGTTTGTGGTGCCCGACGATGTGGGCGGCCGGTTCTCGGTGCTCACCGCAGTGGGCCTGCTGCCCATCGCCTGCGCCGGCTGCGACATTGAAGCCCTGATGGCCGGTGCAGCCGCCGGCATGGAAAAGTTCTCGAAGCTCAGCCCCGAGAACGAGTGCTACCGCTACGCCGCGGCCCGCAACATCCTGTACCGCAAGGGCAAGAGCGTGGAGCTGATGGCCTGCTATGAGCCCAACTTCACCATGATGAACGAGTGGTATAAGCAGCTGTTCGGCGAGAGCGAGGGCAAGGACCAGAAGGGCCTCATGCCCACCAGCGTGATCTTCTCCACCGACCTTCATTCCATGGGCCAGTTCGTGCAGGACGGTTCCCGTGTGATGTTCGAGACGGTGGTGGACGTGAAAAAGCCCACCCGGGATCTGTACATTGAGCCGCTGGAAGGCAACTTCGACGGCCTGAACTTCCTGGCCGACCAGAACATGAGCGTTGTGAACCGCAAGGCCATGGAGGGCACCATTCTCGCCCACAACGACGGCGGCGTGCCCATCGGCGTGATCCAGGTGGACAGCCTGGACGAAGCCAACCTGGGCGAGCTGATCTATTTCTACGAGCGCGCCTGCGCCATCAGCGGCTATCTGCTGGGGGTCAACCCCTTCGATCAGCCCGGCGTGGAGAGCTATAAAAAGAACATGTTTGCCCTGCTGGGCAAGCCCGGCTACGAGGACCGCAAGGCGGAACTGGAAGCCAAACTGAAGTGATTGCAGCGCACGCTTGGGCGCTTTGCATCGAATACCCGCAAAATTAAAGGAGGTCACCCCTATGATCAAGCTGATTGTTGGAACCAAGGGCTCCGGTAAGACCAAAGCTATGGTTGACATGATCAACAACGCTACCCAGACTACCACCGGCAACGTGGTCGTCATCGAAAAATGCATGAACCTGACTTACCACATCGATTACAAGGCTCGCCTGATCGATATGGATGAATATAAGATCAGCGGCTACGACATGCTGTACGGTTTCATCAGCGGTGTGCTGGCTGGCAACTACGACATCACCGAGCTGTATGTGGACGGCATCCTGAAGGTTGGCGGCCGTGACTACGAGGCCCTGGGCAAGACCCTGGCCGCCGTGGACGCCCTGGCCGGTGAGAACGTGAAGGTCATCGTGACCGTCTCTGCCGATGAGGCTGAGCTGCCCGACAGCGTGAAGAAGTACCTGTAAAAGCGGCCCATCTGGGAAGCAGAATCAGTGTTCGATGCGGGAGCCGGAAAATTTTTGGCTCCCGTTTTCGATTTGTGCTTGACAAACGCGGATGGATTGATTATACTAGACAGGCGGCCTTAGAGGTGAAGTATGCGATTTGACTTAAAAAAACTGCTGCTGCGCGGCCCCGATCATGTGCGTGAAGAATTCACGGCAGATCTGAGCGGACGGGATTGGCCCGGTTATCGGGTCAGCCAGCCGATCAGCGCCTTATTTGAGGCGTGGGTGCAGGGCAGCGAAGTGTTTTTGGAACTTCAGGCCACGGCAGAGCTTTCGGGCGAATGTGCCCGCTGCCTTGATCCGGTCAAACAGGAATGCAGCCTGACCCGCTCGTGGAAGGTAAAGGAGCATGACCTGGCCGGTGAGGACGAGCTGCCGGTGGATGAACGCGGCGTACTGGACCTGGACGAGCTTCTGTATCAGGAGCTGGTTCTGGAGGCGCCCCCGCTGCTTTTGTGCAGTGAGGATTGTACTGGGCTATGCCCTGTATGCGGCAGGAAAAAATCGGAGGGCTGTCTTTGTCAGCCGGAAGAGGAACTTCCCGCCGCCGATGCAAGGCTTGCTATATTAAAACAACTGCTGAATTGATTCACATTCACATCGAGGAGGTGCTTAAGAATGGCGGTACCCAAGAGAAAGGTTTCCAAGGCACGGCGTGACAAACGTCGCTCCTCCGTGTGGAAGCTGGAGGCTCCTGCCCTGGTCAAGTGCGACCACTGCGGCGAGTATAAACTTCCCCACCAGGTATGCGGCAACTGCGGCTACTACAAGGGCAAGGAAATCGTCAAGAAGGAAGCCTGAGTTTCGGCTTCTGCGCAAAGGGGGAGGCTTGCCTTCCCCTTTTTTCTTTGTACCTGTTCGGGCTGCCCGGCAGCCCAAATCGCAAAGCGCGGCACCTGCCCCGGCACACAAAGGCCGGGGCGGGCAGCAGCGCCTGTTTTTAAAAGGATTCGAGCGAAAAGGAGGCAGACCGATGGGAATCCAGGTGCAGAGCGTGGAAGCAGGCACCCCGGCGGCGAAACTGGGCATTCAGCCCGGCGATGTGCTGCTGACGGTGGGCCGCAACCCGCTGAACGATATGCTGGATTATGAGTTTTACACCTCTTCGCCCCGTTTTGAAATGACCCTGTGCCGGGATGGACAGACCCGGACTTTGCAGGTGCGGAAGGATCAGTACGAGCCTTTCGGCTGCGACTTCAAGACCTATCTGATCGACAAGCAGCACTCCTGTGCCAACCACTGCATGTTCTGCTTCATCGACCAGCTGCCCCAGGGAATGCGCCCGGCCCTGTATTTTAAGGACGACGATGAGCGGCTGAGCTTTTTGTTCGGCAACTACATCACCCTGACCAACCTCAGCCCCCATGAGGTGGAGCGCATCGGCCATATGCACATTTCCCCCATCAACATCTCGGTGCACACCACCAACCCGGAACTTCGGGTGCGCATGATGGCCAACAAGCGGGCCGGTGAAACGCTGGCCTATCTGAAGCAGTTTGCCGCGGCAGGCATTGAGATGAACTGCCAGCTGGTGCTGTGCCGGGGCATCAACGATGGGGATGAACTGCGCCGCACGCTGGACGATCTGTGCCAGCTGCACGAGTCCATCCTCAGCATCGCGGCGGTGCCCTCGGGCGTGACCCGCTACCGCAAGGGCCTGTACCCCCTGACCCCCTACGATCAGGAGACCGCGGCCCAGACTCTGGACATTCTGGAGGAGTATGGCCGCCGCTGTGTGAAAGAGTACGGCACCCGGCTGATCTACCCGGGCGACGAATGGTATCTGGCGGCGGGCCGGCCGGTGCCGGAGGGGGACTTCTACGAGGAGTATGCCCAGCTGGAAAACGGTGTGGGTATGTGGCGGCTGTACCGGGACGAGTTTCTGGGGGCGCTGGCCCACAGCCGCACCGGACGGCGCATCCGCCGCATGGACGTGGTGACCGGCACCCTGGCGGCCCCCCTCATTCAGGAAATGATGGAGGCGCTCCATGGGCGGCACCCCTCGGTCAAGGTGACGGTGCATCCCATCCAGAACAACTTCTTCGGCGGCAACATCAGTGTAGCGGGGCTGGTCACCGGCACCGACATCATTGACCAGTGCAAGGGCAAGCTCACCAGCGATGTGCTGGGGGTGCCCGAGGTGATGCTGCGGGACGAGCAGGACCGCTTTCTGGACGATGTGACGGTGGAGCAGCTGGCCGAGGCCCTGGGCGTGCGGGTGAAGATCCTGCCGGTGGCAGGAGCCGACAACCTGCGGGCCATTCTGGAAGGCTGAGCGCAGGCCCCAAAAGCCGGGGCGGCCGTGAAAAAGCGGCGGCAGTGCTGGCGCTCGGGCCGATTTTGATGTATCATACTGAAAAAGAGAACGCTCAAACGAAAACGAAGGGCGGCCCTTTGGGGCTGCCGTAAATAAAAAAGGAGGCGAACGCCAATGGGCAAACCGATCGTGGCGGTGGTGGGCCGCCCCAACGTGGGCAAATCCACCCTGTTCAACAAGCTGGTGGGCCAGCGCCTTGCCATTGTGGAGGATACCCCCGGTGTTACCCGGGACCGGATCTTCGGCGACTGCGAGTGGCTGAACCACAAAATGCTGCTGATTGATACCGGCGGCATCGAGCCGGAGAGCGACGACGGCATTGTAAGCCACATCCGTCAGCAGGCGCAGCTGGCCATTGATGCAGCGGACTGCATCGTGATGGTGGTGGACGTGCGCGCCGGCGTGACGGCGCAGGATCAGGAAGTGGCGTCCATGCTGCGCCGCTGCGGCAAGCCGGTGATCGTTGCGGTAAACAAGTGCGACAAGGTGGGCGACGCCCCCATGGAGCTGTATGACTTTTACACCTTGGGCCTGGGCGAGCTGATCCCGGTTTCCAGCGTGCACGGCCATGGCACCGGCGATTTGCTGGATGCGGTGTGCCAGCACCTGCACTTTGCCGATGAGGAAGAGGCGGAGGACGACCGCATTCCCGTGGCCGTCATCGGCCGCCCCAATGTGGGCAAATCCAGCCTGGTGAACTTTATTCTGGGCGAAAACCGGATGATCGTGGCCAATGAGGCCGGCACCACCCGGGACGCCATTGACAGCCAGGTGGACAACAAGTATGGCAGCTTTGTGTTTACCGACACCGCCGGCCTGCGCAAGCGCGGCAAGGTGGAAGAGGGCGTGGAGCGCTACAGCGTTCTGCGCAGCCTGGCCGCCGTGGAGCGCAGCCGGGTGTGCGTGATTATGATCGACGCCACCGTGGGCTTTACCGAGCAGGACTCCAAGGTGGCAGGCTATGCCCATGAGCAGGGCAAGGCCTGCATCATCGCCGTGAACAAGTGGGACGCCGTGGAAAAAGACGACAAGACCATGGACACGGTGCGCAAAAAGCTGATGAACGATTTCAGCTTTATGAGCTATGCCCCCATCATCTTCATCAGTGCCAAAACCGGCCAGCGCATTGACCGCCTGTTTGAGCTGATCAAGTATGTGGACGAGCAGAACGCCCTGCGTGTGCCCACGGGCGTGCTGAATGAACTGCTGGCCCGGGCCACAGCCCGCGTGCAGCCCCCCAGCGATAAGGGCCGCCGCCTGAAGATCTTCTACATGACCCAGAGCAGCACCCGCCCGCCCACGTTTGTGTGCTTTGTAAACCGGAAGGATCTGTTCCATTTCTCCTACCAGCGGTACATCGAGAACCAGATTCGCGAGACTTTTGGCTTGGAGGGCACCCCGGTGCGCATGGTGGTGCGCGAGCGCGGCGACGGCAACACGAAGTGATCGTTTCTTTTCCGCCCGTGGGGCGGCCTGACCGAAAGCAAACACAGCGAGCGTGGATCGGAACCCGGCGCGACGGCGGAAAGCGGCCGGCGCGCCGGTTCGGGTCCCACTGAAGGAGGCTGTTATCAAATGACGAGCTTGGGGATCATTGGCGGGGCGGACGGTGCGACTGCCGTTATTTTTATGACCGGCCCGGACCCGAAATTCTGGGTTATGCTGGCACTGGGCGGCGTGTTGGCCTATCTTCTGGGCAGCGTAGACTTCGGCATTCTGGTAAGCAAGTACCTGTATCATGACGACATTCGCACCCACGGCAGCGGCAATGCGGGCAGCACCAACATTCTGCGTACCTTCGGGTTGAAGGCGGCGCTGCTCACCGCATTGGGCGACATTGGCAAGGGCGCGGTTTCCACCCTGCTGGGCCGCTTCATTGTGGAATGGGGAACGGGAGATCCGGCCTTGGGCGTCTACGGGGCCTATCTGGCGGCGTTCTGCGCCGTGTGCGGCCATCTGTGGCCCATCTGGTTCCACTTTAAGGGCGGCAAGGGCGTTGCCACAGCGGCGGGGGCCATTCTGGCTACGGCGCCGCTGGTGGTGCTGGCGCTGGCCGTTGTGTTCTTTGCGCTGGCCTTCTCCACCCGCATCGTCAGCCTTTCCAGCGTGACGGTGGCGGCCCTCTACCCGGTGTTCACCTTCTTCTATTCCGGCTGGATGGGCTACGACGTGGCCTTTACCACCTTCTGCGCCGCCGTGATGGGCGGGCTGGTCATCTGGATGCACCGGGCCAACATCAAGCGCCTGATGAACGGCACCGAGTATAAGTTCGGCCAGGACAAGAACAAAAAGTGAGAAGCCCCTTCTCACCTCAATAAGATCAAAGCAGCGCCTGCATGGTTTGTGCAGGCGCTGCTTTTTTGCGTGCGGGGCGGCTTGCCCCTGTGCGCAGGCGGGCAAAGGCTCTGGCAAAAACGCGAATAAACGCGGCCCAAAGCGAAGGGGCGCGGGGAAGGGTGAATCGGGGCGCAGAGCTTTTCCAAATCCTCAAAGCTCTGTCACATTGGTTTCACAAATGGCCCTTAAAATGGCAAAAGAGTGAAAACGCCGTAGGGCCATTGTCGAGATTCCGGCCCTGCGGCGCAGAACCTTTTCAACAAATTGCCGCCGGTGTGTGGAAGAACGGCGGAAGAAGGAGCGTGTGGACTCTTGATCGAAGTACAGCATCTCACCAAGCGGTACGGCAGCCATCTGGCGGTGGACGACCTGAGCTTTTCCGTGCAGCAGGGCGTGATTTACGGCCTGCTCGGCCCCAACGGCGCGGGCAAATCCACCACGATGAACATCCTCACCGGGTACATCTCCGCCACCAGCGGCACCGTGACCATCGACGGCCACGATGTGCTGGAGGAGCCGGGGGCGGCGCGGGCCTGCATCGGCTATCTGCCTGAGCAGCCGCCGCTTTACCCGGATATGACCGTGGAGGAATATCTGCGCTTTGCCGCCGAGCTGAAGGGCGTGCGCCGGGCGGAGCGCTTCAGCCAGGTGGAAAAGGCCATGGCCCGCACCGGGCTGGAGAGCGTGGGCAGAAGGCTTATCCGCAACCTGTCCAAGGGCTACAAACAACGGGTGGGGCTGGCGGGCGCCCTGATGGGAAGCCCCAAGGTCATCATTCTGGACGAGCCGACTGTGGGCCTGGACCCGGCCCAGATGATCGAGATCCGGGCGCTGATCCGGGATCTGGGCCGCACCCATACGGTGATCCTGTCCAGCCACATCCTCAGCGAGGTGCAGGCGGTGTGCGATCAGGTGCTCATCATTGCTCACGGCCGCCTAGTGGCCCAGGGCACACCGGACGAACTAGCGGGCCGGCTGGAGGGCCACCAGACCCTCACGGCCACCGCCCAGGGCGAGGCAGCCCGCGTGCTGGCGGCCGCCGCCGGGGTGGAGGGGCTGACCGACGTGACCCTCACCGGCGAAAAGGACGGCGAGGTGAGCTTTACGGCCAACGCCCCGGCGGGCAGCGACCTGCGGGGCGCGCTGAGCGCCGCCCTGGCCGCCGCCGGGTGCCCGGTGCTGGCGCTGGGCACCGCGGCCGTCAGCCTGGAGGATGTGTTCCTGCAGCTGGTGGAAGAGAGCGCGCCGGAGCCGGACACGGAACAACTCGCCCCGGAACAGGCGGCACAGGCCCCGGCCGAGGCGCCGGAGGATTCTGCCGAAGCAGAGCCGGAGGCGGAAAACTGTTCCAGTGAGGAGGAGAATGCGGAATGATCGCCATTTATAAGCGGGACCTGAAAGGGTTCTTTACCGGAATGATGGGCTATGTGCTGCTGGCCTTCTTTCTGGCAGTGGGCGGCCTGTACTTTACGGTGATGAACCTGATGAGCGGCTACCCGGATCTGAGTTATACCCTGTACAACAACCTGTTTGTGCTGCTGGTGCTGGTGCCGCTGCTTACCATGCGCAGCTTTGCCGAAGAGCGCCGCGCCCGCACCGATCAGCTGCTGCTGACCAGCCCGGTGCCCCTGTGGCGCATTGTGCTGGGCAAATATCTGGCTGTGCTCAGCGTGTTCGGTCTGGCGGTGCTGGTGTTTGCCCTGTACCCCCTCATTATGAGCCGGGGCGGGGCGGTGAGCTACCGCCAGAGCTACGCGGCCCTGCTGGCCTTCTTTTTGCTGGGGGCGGCCTGCATTGCCATCGGGGTGTTCCTCTCCAGCTTGAACGAGAACCAGATCGTGGCGGCGGTGTGCAGCTTTTTTGTGCTGCTTCTGGCCTACCTGATGCCCAGCATTCAAACCCTGTTCACCGTGGGCAGTGCGCTGGCCATGGGCGTGTTTCTGGTGCTGGCCGTGCTGGGGGCCGCCTACGCGGGCTGGCACAGCCGCAGCTGGGGGCTGGGGCTTGGCGTGTTCGCCGTGTGCTGCGCGGCCATTCTGGTGCTGTTCTGGCTGCGCAGTGCGGCGCTGACCAGCGCGTTTTCTTCGCTGCTGGGGGCGCTGTGCCTGTTCAGCCCCTTTGAAACGTTCGTGAGCGGGCTGTTCAGCCTGAGCGCTGTGGTGTATTACCTGAGCGTCACCGCCCTGTTCTTGTTCTTTACCTGCCAGACGCTGGAAAAGCGCCGGTGGAACTGACGGTGAGGAGGTGCAGTACCCATGAAGAAACTTCAATTTCCCAAGCGGGCCCCAAAAACCGGCGACGGACGGGTGTTCAAAAACGGTACGGCGGCCACGGCCATGGCCGTGCTGGCGCTGGTGGCGGTGGTGCTGGTCAATCTGCTGGTGAACGCGCTGCCCAGCCAGACCACTCAGTTTGACCTGAGCGACAGCGGCCTTTACAGCCTGAGCGATGCCACCAAGCAGATGCTGGAGGAGATCGACCAGGACGTGAACCTGTATTATCTGGCCCAGACCGGCAGCGAGGACCCCATGGTCACCGCCCTGCTGGACCGGTACGCCGGGGCAAGCAGCCATGTGAGCTGGCAGCAGAAGGACCCGGCCATTTACCCCACCTTTGCCCAGCAGCTGGGCGCCGATGACGCGGCGGAGGGCGGGCTGATCGTCCAGTGCGGCGACCGGCTGCGCACCCTGAGCGCCAGCGATTTTTACAGCTACGATTACGCCAGCTATTACACCACCGGAAACGTGAGCACCCAGTTTGACGCCGAGAACCAGATCTCCAGCGCCATTCTGTATGTGACCAGCGGCAGCACCCCGGTTCTGGGTCGCCTGACCGGCCACGGGGAGACCTCCCTGAACAGCGACCTGACCAGCTCGCTGAGCCTGCAGAACATGGACGTGGAGGACGTCAACCTGCTGAGCGTCAGCGAAATTCCGGAGGACATCTCGGCGCTGGCGCTGATCTGCCCGACGGTGGACTATACGGAGGCCGATCTGACCCTGCTGCGGGCGTATCTGGACCAGGGCGGCCGGCTGCTGGTGCTGACCGACCCCTCCGTCAGCACCCCCAACCTGAACGCCCTGCTGGCGGAGTACGGCATGAGCCCCATGGAGGGCCTGGTGGTGGAAGGGGATGCAGGCCACCATGCCCAGGGCTATGCCTACTGGTTGGTGCCGGACGTGCAGACCCACTCGGCCACCAGCCAGATGGACGGCAGCCTGGTGCTGATGCCCTTTGCCCAGGCCATCCAGATGGAGAGCGACTTGACCGACATTGCCCTTACGCCGCTGCTCACCACCAGCTCCAGCGCCTACAACAAGGCGGCGGGCTTCAATATGCAGACCACCAGCCGGGAGGACGGCGACCAGAGCGGCCCCTTTGACTTGGCGGTGGCTGCCGAGAAAACCGGCGAGGATGGCCAGACGAGCCGCATCGTCTGGGCGGCCAGCGCGGCGCTGAACGATGCCCAGACCGACAGCCGGGTGGCCGGCGGCAACAGCCGCTTTTTGCTGGGCTGCGTGGGCTGGCTGACCGACACTGACACCACGGCCACGCTGGTGGCGGCCAAGGGCCTGACCAGCGATGCCCTGACCTTTACCGCCGGGCAGACGGCGCGCTACGGTGCGCTGACGGTGGCCCTGCTGCCGCTGGCCCTGCTGGTGTGCGGCGCGGTGATCACCTTGAAACGGAGGGCACGCTGAGATGAAGCAGAAACAGCGCATGTTTGGAATTCTGGCGGGGCTGGTGCTTGTGCTGGCGCTGGGCGTGGTGCTGGCGACCCGCTACACCGCTCAGAAAACGGCGGCGGATGAGGCGGCTAGCAGCGAGGAAAACGCGACGATCTCGGCCTTTTCGGCCTCGGACCTCCGCACGCTGACCTGGATCTATCAGGAGCAGTCCGCCACGCTGAACCGGGATGAGGACGGCAACTGGACGCTGGAGGGCAGCGACGCGGCGGTGCAGACCACCCGCGCCGACAGCATGGTGACGGCCCTGTGCAGCCTGACCTCCAACCGGGTCATCACGGAAGCGGATCCGGTGCAGTACGGCATGGATGACCCGGTGGTGACGGTGATTTACACCCTGGCGGACGGCACGGAGGAAACGCTGTACTTCGGCGACACCAACCCGGTGACCGGGGACGTTTACCTGATGAAGACCGAGGACAGCACCGTGTACACGGTGAGCGCCTCGAAGTGCAATGTGTTCCTGTATTCCGCCAGTGAGTTGGAGGACCGGGAAACGGGTGAAGCGGCCAGCGGTTCGGATGCACAGTAAACGGCACGGCTGCTTACCCCCAGAAATATCGAAGGACATTGCGGATGATTCCCTGCACCAGAAGAATGGTAAGAACCCTTTTCAGTTTTTGCCTCCTCTGGCGTGTAAAGCCCAGAATTTGTGATACACTAAAAGCGGAGGGGTCGGGCCTTTCCGGCTCCGGCCCTCTGCTGGTTAATCAAGCTTCAGCATCTTGATGCTGATGGCGGTAGCCACACCGCCAAGAATGTCCTTAAGCAGGTCGGCCAACCAGCTTCTGGACGTCGCCGCAAGTTCTTGCTTGCGGCGCTTTTTGTTTCTGCGGTGGTTTCTGCATTTTTTGAAGAGAGAAACGCCAAAGGCCCGCACCGAAGAAAAACTTCGGCGTGGGCCTTTTGGTATGTATGAAACATCGCTTTTTACAGGGTGTAGGCGGCGGTGCGGTCCAGGCTGCGGTATTGCAGGGCTTCGGCCAGATGGGCGGCGCTGATGCGCTTTGCCCCGGCCAGGTCGGCGATGGTGCGGGCTACTTTCAGCACCCGGTCGTAGGCCCGGGCGGAAAGGCCCATGCGGCTGAACGCACCCCGCATGAGGGCGCTGGCCTCCGGCTCCAGCAGGCAGACTTTGCGCAGGGCCCCGGCGGGCAGCTGGGCGTTGCAGTAGACCCCTTCCAGCCCCATGGCGGCGTAACGGGCGCGCTGAATCTTCCGGGCGGCCTCCACCCGGGCGCGGATGGGGGCGCTGGCCTCGCCCTGAGCCTCGCCGGAAAGCTCCTCGTAGCTCACCGGGGCCACCTCCACGTGCAGGTCAATGCGGTCCAGCAGGGGGCCGCTGATGCGCTGCTGATAACGGGCAATGGCGCTGGGCGGGCAGGTGCAGGGATGGGTCGGGTGGCCGTAATAGCCGCAGGGGCAGGGGTTCATGGCGGCCACCAGCATAAAGCGGCTGGGGAACACCGCGCTGCCCGACACCCGGCTCACTGTCACCTGGCCGTCCTCCATGGGCTGACGCAGAATCTCCAGTGCGTCCCGCTTGAACTCCGGTAGTTCGTCCAGAAACAGCACGCCGTTGTGGGCAAGGCTCACCTCGCCGGGGCGGGGCACACTGCCGCCGCCCGACAGGGCCGACGGGCTGACGCTGTGGTGCGGGCTGCGGAAGGGCCGGTGGCTGTACAGCCCGCCGCCGGGAAGCAGCCCTGCCACCGAGTAGATTTTTGTGGTCTCCAGCGCTTCGGCCTGCTCCATGGGAGGCAGAATGCTGGGCAGGCGCTTGGCCAGCATGGATTTGCCCGTGCCCGGGCTGCCGATGAGCAGAATGTTGTGGCCGCCGGCGGCAGCGATCTCCATGGCCCGGCGGGCGGCAGGCTGGCCCCGCACATCCGCAAAGTCCGGCAGTTCCTCCGGCTGAGCGGGGGAGAAGCGGGTGGGGGCCGCCGGGGCCAGTTTGTGCTGCCCCCGCAGATGGGCCACCACCTGGCGGGCGTCGGCCGCGCCGTACACGGTAAGCCCCTGCACCACGGCGGCCTCGGCGGCGTTGGCCTGGGGCACGAACAGGGCGCTGGCCCCCTGCTCCGCCGCCGCCAGCGCCATGGGCAGCACGCCGGTCACGGGGCGAAGCTGCCCGTCCAGCGAAAGTTCCCCGATGAAGGCAAAGCGCTCGTCCACCGCGGGCAGCTGGCCGCTGGCGCAGAGCAGGGCCAGCAGCACCGGCAGGTCGTACACGGGGCCGGTTTTGCGCACATCGGCCGGGGCCAGGTTTACGGTGATGCGGCTGACCGGCCAGGTGTAGCCCAGGTTTTTCAGGGCACTGCGCACCCGGTCGGCGGTTTCTTTTACGGCACTGTCCGGCAGGCCCACCAGGGTCAGGGCGGGCAGGCCGGGGGCCAGGTCTGCCTCTGCGGTGACGGCGAAGCCGGTCAGCCCTCGCAGGCCCAGGCTGGTGATCTTTGCAAACATGGCGGTGCGTCCTTTCAGGCGGCGGCCCAAAGCGGGCAATGCACCCGTCTGGCCGCGATCAAAGATTCTCTTATAAAAAGTATACGGCATCGGCCCGGTTTGTACAATACACAAAGGCTGACCGAGCAGAGAGAAATGTATAGAAATCGAAAAAACAACGAAAAAAAGCGCAATGAAGGGGCGAACCGAACGGTTTGCCGTGCCTTACTGCCATTGACAAGGCACGGCTTTGCGTTTATCATAAAAGCATCAGAACGGGCCGGAAACGCCGGCGCACAAACGGGCGAAACTGCCCCGTGCGCACGCCGGGCTTTGGCCACGGCCCCATGGTAAAATTCAGAAAAGCAGGTGGAAGATATGTATCAAGAAGAATACGCGCGCTGGTGCGCCGCAAACCTGGATGACCCGGATCTTGCCCCTGAGCTGGCCTCCATTGCCGGTGACGAAGAGGCCATCAAAGAGCGCTTTGCCGTGGCGCTGAAGTTCGGCACCGCCGGCCTGCGCGGCGTGATCGGTGCGGGCACCAACCGCATGAACGTGTATGTGGTGCGGCAGGCCACCCAGGGCCTGGCCAACTGGGTGAAAACCCAGGGCGGTAGCCAGACCGTGGCCATCAGCTACGACAGCCGCATTAAGAGCGATGTGTTCGCCAAAGCCGCGGCCGAGGTGCTGGCCGCCAACGGCGTGAAGGTGCGCATTTACAAGGCCCTGATGCCGGTGCCTGCCCTGAGCTTTGCCACCCGGTATTACAAGTGCAACGCCGGCATTATGGTAACGGCCAGCCACAACCCCGCCAAGTACAACGGCTACAAGGCCTATGGCCCTGACGGCTGCCAGATGACCGACGAGGCGGCCGATGTGGTGTACGCCGAGATTCAGAAGACTGACGTGCTGACCGGCGCCAAGACCATGACCTTTGAAGAGGGCATGGCGGCCGGGCTGATCCAGTATGTGGAGGACGACTGCTGCGAGGCCCTGTATCAGGCCATTGAAAGCCGCAGCGTGCGCCCCGGCCTGTGCGCCACCGCCGGGCTGAAGCTGGTGTACAGCCCGCTGAACGGCAGCGGCCTGGTGCCGGTGACCCGCATCCTGAAAGATCTGGGCATCACCGATGTGACCATCGTGCCCGAGCAGAAGGACCCGGACGGCAACTTCCCCACCTGCCCCTACCCCAACCCCGAGATCTTCGAGGCCCTGCGCCTGGGCCTGGAGCTGGCGGAGAAGAGCGGCGCGGACCTGATGCTGGCCACCGACCCGGACGCCGACCGCGTGGGCATTGCCGTGCGCTGCAAGGACGGCAGCTATGAGCTGCTGAGCGGCAACGAGGTGGGCGTTCTGCTGCTGGATTACATCTGCGCCGGCCGCATTGAGAAGGGCACCATGCCCGCCAACCCCGTGATGGTGAAGTCCATCGTGTCCACCCCGCTGGCCGACAAGGTGGCCGCCCACTATGGTGTGGAGTGCCGCAACGTGCTGACCGGCTTCAAGTGGATCGGCGACCAGATCGCCAAGCTGGAGGCCGCCGGGGAAGTGGAGCGGTTCATCTTCGGCTTCGAGGAGAGCTACGGCTACCTGGCCGGCAGCTATGTGCGGGATAAGGATGCCATCATCGGCAGCATGCTGATCTGCGAAATGGCCGCCTACTACCGCAGCATCGGCTCCTCCATCAAGGAAGAGCTGGAGCGCATTTACCGCGAGTACGGCCGCTACCTGAACAAGGTGGACAGCTTTGAGTTCGAGGGCCTGTCCGGCATGGACAAGATGGCCAAGATCATGGCCGACCTGCGGGCGGACCACCTGACCGAGATCGCCGGTTACAAGGTGGAAAAGGTGACCGACTACAAGAAGCCGGAGGAGACGGGCCTGCCCGCCGCCAACGTGCTGATCTACTCGCTGGAGGGCGGCGCTTCGGTCATCGTGCGCCCCTCCGGCACCGAGCCGAAGATCAAGGCTTACTACACCACCCTGGGCAAGGACCTGGCCGAGGCCCAGGCCCAGAAGGATGCACTGAGCGCGGCCATGAAGCCGCTGCTGGCCTGATCGAATCGCCAGTTGAATTCAAACGCCGGGGCGTGCAGCAAAGCCGCCCCGGCGTTTTTGCGCGTGTAGGGCTTTTGCGTGCAGGACATGGGATTTCAAGCCGGGCAGAACGGGGGAGCAGCGAAGCAAACCCCGGATGCAGGCGGGATTCCAACGAAAAAATGCAAAAATGTGAAAACAAAATTACAAAAAGGAGACAAATGCCCATCCGCTGCAATATCCGGACATCCCTTCTCGTATTAAAGGCAAACAGGAATTCCACCGAGGCGCAACGTCCGCAAGAGGGCGAAACAGAGGCGGCGCTTTCGAGAAGCCTGAACCCGGGAAGGGCAGCAGACCGCCGCCCGCCCACCCAAACGTGATACGAGAAATCGGCGCGCGGAATGCGCCCGAAGGGAGGACAAACCATGGATTGGATGCTGATGGGATTGCTTCTGGCGGCCACGGCCGCGATGATCGAAATGATGCGCACCCGGCTGATGGGCATCTATCGCCCCACCACCGTGGTGCGGGCCGAGCTGCTGGACTGGTACGACGCAGGCCGCGGCAGCATTGCCTGCTTTGATGCCCAGGGCGGCACCCTGCGCCTGTGGGTGAACGGCCACAGCTGCACTGCCTGGAAGCGGGGCCAGCGGGGAATGCTGGAATACCGCAAGGGATACCTGGTGAAGTTTGAGGGCGCGCAGGAGAATGCGGACGGTTGGATGGGCTGAGGCCGCGGCAAAACGGCCCTGCGCACAAAAAAGCCCGCCAGCCCCTCGAAAAAAGTAAAAAACGCTTGACATACCAAAACGCGGTGTGCTATACTTTTCAGGCAATCGTTCCCAAGGCTGCTCCGCGGGCGCATGAACCGCGCTGGTGGCCGATATTGAAGGTTGTGATTGGGCGCATGTATTGAGCATGGCCCCTACAAAATCATATACCAGAAAGAGGTGAATGAACCATGAAACAGGGCATCCATCCCAACTATGTGGATTGCAAGATCACCTGTGCCTGCGGCAATGTGATCGAGACCCGTTCCACCCGGCCTGAGATCCGCGTGGAAGTCTGCAACAAGTGCCATCCCTTCTACACCGGCAAGCAGAAGCTGGTGGACACCGGCGGACGCGTCGATCGTTTCAACCGGCGCTTTGGTCGTACTGCCAACAAGTAAGTACCAGCCCACAAGGCGGTTTGCTATCGATGCAAACCGCCTTTTTTGTGTACGGTGTATCCCCGCGCCCGGGCCTTCGGCTCTGCGGCGGGGGATGCGCCCTGAGAGAAAGAGGCCGCCATGGAAGACTACCGCACCCTGCTGGGGCAGGGAACCGGAGAATATGAAGAAAAGCACAGCCGGTTCATCGGCCTGGCCCAATTTGCCGATACGGAAGAAAAGGCCCTGGCCGTGCTGAACGGTGTGCGGGCAGCCAACCGCACGGCCCGGCACAACGTGTACGCCTATGTGCTGCGGGAGGGCAACCGCACCCGCTATTCCGACGACGGCGAGCCGGCCAAAACTGCCGGCCTGCCGGTGCTGGAGGCCATCCGCCATGCGGGGCTGACCGACTGCGTGGTGGTGGTCACCCGGTATTTCGGCGGCATTCTGCTGGGCACCGGCGGGCTGGTGCGGGCCTACACCCAGGCGGCCAAGCTGGCCCTGGAGGCTGCCCCCAGCGGCACCATGCGCGTGTGCGTGCGGCTGACGGTCACGGTGGAATACCCGCTGTATGAGCGGGCCGACCTGCTGCTGCGTACCGCGGGCGCCCACATGGAAGAGCCGGAGTTCACCCACCAGGTCACGCTTCGGTGCGTGCTGCCCCAGGGCGAGGAAGCGCCGCTCATTCCCAAATTGCAGGAATGGAGCCGGGGCGCGGCCGCCATTGAGGTGTCGCCCGGGTTTTACACGGCGTTCTGACCATTTTGTGGAAAACCGGGGCCGCGTGTTGGCACTGGCCGGGAATGACTTGAAAAAATTCCAAAAAAAATTTGTGAAAATAAAAAGGGTTTTGGCCGTCGCTGTCGTATATATATTATAGGGAAAGTTTTCGTTTCACCTTGTTTTGCACGAGAGGGGGCAGCACGGCATGACCGTTCGGGAAGAGACCCTGCGCATCGAAGAGAGCTTTCTGGCCCCGCGGGCGGCCCATGAGGCGGACAGCCGGGGCCGGCGGAGGCCGGAGGAGCCCTGCCCGCTGCGCACCGAATACCAGCGGGACCGGGACCGCATTCTGCACAGCAAGGCGTTTCGCCGCCTGAAGCAGAAAACCCAGGTGTTTCTCTCCCCGGAGGGGGACCACTACCGCACCCGGCTGACCCACACCCTTGAGGTGAGTCAGATCGCCCGGACCATCGCCCGGGCACTGCGGCTGAACGAGGATCTGACCGAGGCGGTGGCCCTGGGCCACGATTTGGGGCACACGCCCTTCGGCCATGCGGGCGAGCATGCGCTGAACCGGCTGATGCCCAACGGGTTTGCCCACTACCAGCAGAGCCTGCGGGTGGTGGACAAGCTGGAGAAAGAGGGCCGCGGCCTGAACCTGACCTGGGAGGTGCGCAACGGCATCATTACCCACACCAAAGGGGCCTGGGCGGCCACGCTGGAGGGCCAGACGGTGCGCTATGCCGACCGCATTGCCTACATGAACCACGACATTGAGGACGCCATCACCGCCGGGGTGCTTCGCCCGGAGCAGCTGCCCCGCTATGTGACGGAAACGCTGGGGCGGACCAAGTCTCAGCGGATCACCACCCTCATTGCCGACCTGGTGCAGACCAGCCGGGTGGGGCTGGCGTTCAGCACGCCCGTGCAGCAGGCCTATGACGAGCTGCACCACTTTATGTACTCGACGGTGTATGAGGACGAGAACGCCAAAAAAGAGGAGCATAAGGTGGATGGGCTGATCGAAGCGCTGTACGAGAGCTTCTGCCGGGACCCGGACCAGATGCCCAACTTTTATGTGGAGCTGGCCTGGCAGGACGGTGTGGAGCGGGCCGTGGCCGATTATATCAGCGGCATGAGCGATGAATTTGCAACCCGTGCCTTTGCCGAGCGGTTTGTGCCGAAAAAGTGGCATGTGCTGTAAAAGGCAGCCCGGACGAAACAATTTTGCAAAATGTGAAATTCGGGACAGCCCAAAAGAGTTTCTTTAACAGAAGGGGGTGATGGGATGATCCCACAGGAATATGTGCAGGAAGTGGTGCGCCGCACCGACATTGTGGATCTGATCGGCAGCTATGTGCAGCTGCGGCATCGGGGCCGCACCCAGACGGGGCTGTGCCCGTTTCACAATGAAAAGACCCCTTCCTTTGTGGTCTACCCGGAAAACCAGAGCTTTTACTGCTTTGGCTGCGGCGTGGGCGGCGACGCCATCACCTTTGTGCGAAAGATCAACAATCTGGACTATGTGGAGGCAGTGAAGGCTCTGGCGGGCCGGGCGGGGATGCCCATGCCCGAGGAGGATGACAAGGCGGGTCGCCTGCGCAGCCGCATTCTGAACATCAACCGGGATGCGGCCCGCTTCTTCTACGCGCAGCTCACGGCCTCCAATGAGGAGGCACGGCGCGCCCGGGCCTACTGGAAAGGCCGCGGCCTGTCGGACAGCACCATCCGCCGGTTCGGTCTGGGGTATGCCCCTACAGGTTTTCACGCCTGCCGGGAGCACTTGAAAAGCCTGGGCTACACCGATGAGGAGCTGCTGGCCTCCGGCATCATCAAGCGAAGCCAGAAGGGCAATTTGTACGATGCGTTCTTCGGCCGCGTGATGACCCCCATCTTTGATCTGCGGGGCAACATCATTGCCTTCGGCGGCCGCGTGCTGGACGACTCAAAGCCTAAGTATGTGAACAGCCCCGAGACCATGGTGTATAAAAAAAGCAAGGCCATGTTTGCGCTGAACATTGCAAAAAAAAGCACCTCCCGCCGCTACATCCTCTGTGAGGGCTACATGGACGTGATCAGTCTGCATCAGGCGGGCTTTGATACGGCGGTGGCGGCCTGCGGCACGGCCTTGACCGGCGAGCAGGTGAAGCTGCTGAGCGAATACGCCGATGAAGTGGTGCTCTGCTACGATTCGGACGAGGCGGGCCAAAAGGCCACCGCCCGCAGTCTGGAGCTGTTCAGCCAAAGCCCCATCCGGGTGAGCGTGCTGAACATTCCCGGCGCGAAGGACCCGGACGAGTACATCAAAAAATATGGGCGGGAGCGGTTTGAGACGCTGCTGAACGGCACACGCAACGCCATTGAGTACAAGCTGGCCCGCATCAAAGAAAAGCACGACGTGGCCAGCCCGGCCGGGCGGCTGGACTACATCAAGGAGGCCATCGGCCTGCTGGCCGGGCGGGTGACCCCCACTGAGCGGGATGTGTATGCCGGCCGGCTGGCGGAGGAGACGAACGTTTCCAAGGCGGCCATTCTGGCCCAGCTGGACGGGGCCATTGCCCAGGCCCGGCGCCGGGCCAGCCGCCAGCGGCAGGAGGCCCTGATGCATCAGGGCGTGGCCTACCAGATCAAGGTGCCCTACACCATGGGCGGCAGCGAGGCGCTGGGCGTGGCCAATGCCGAGCAGCAGCTGGTGTGTGCTCTGCTGAAGCGGCCGGAACTGATTGCCCGGGTGAAGCAGCGCATTCTGCCGGAGCGCTTTTTGATGGAGGATATGCGCAACGCTTACACCGCCATCTGCAGCTGCCAGGCGCGGGGCGTTCCGCCGGAGCTGGGCGTGCTGAGCGGGATGCTGAGCGAGGAAGAGATTTCCACGCTGAGCCAGCTGCTGGCGCGAAATTACGACATCGCCCTCACCGATCAGGACGTGGAGCTGTACATGGACCGGATGGAGCGCAGCCTGCCCCGAAGCCGGGAAGCCGGGAAGATGTCGGTGCAGGAGCTGGACGATTATCTGGAGACCCTTCGCCGCAAAAAGGGCGCGGAGGAGCCGGGCGGAAGCCCCGGAACCACACGTTGAAAACGCTGAATCCCGCAGGCTGCCGCCTGCGGTGCAGCTGCCCGGAGGGCTGTGCCCCTGCCGGGAACCATAGAACGGGCAGCACCGCCTGCCCCAAGAACGAAACGCATCGAACCGGGAAAGCTGCCCCGAAGGCGGCGGGCCGATGCCGGGGACGAACAAACAAAGAGGAGAACGACATATGGCAGAAAAGAAGAATGTGCTGCGGGAACTGCTGGAGAACGGCAAGCGCACCGGCAAACTGAACGGCAAGGAGATCGCGGACGCCATTGAAGAGAGCGGCTTTGACGTGGAGCAGATCGACAAGCTGTACGAGACGCTGGAACGCAACGGCATTGAAGTGGTGGACGAGCCGGAGAACGACGCCGAGAACTTTACCCTCACCGAGGAGAGCGTGGAGCAGTTCGAGAGCAGCCTGTCTGCCGACGGCGTGGCCATCGATGACCCCGTGAAGGTCTACCTGAAGGAAATCGGCCGGGTGCCCTTGCTGACCAGCGATGAGGAGATCCAGCTGGCCAAGGACATTCAGGAGGGCGGCCCCAAGGGCGAGCGCGCCAAGCAGCGCCTGAGCGAGGCCAACCTGCGTCTGGTGGTTTCGATTGCCAAGCGGTATGTGGGCCGCGGCATGCAGTTCCTGGACCTGATCCAGGAGGGCAACCTGGGCCTGATCAAGGCGGTGGATAAGTTCGATTACACCAAGGGCTTCAAATTCTCCACCTATGCCACCTGGTGGATTCGCCAGGCCATCACCCGCGCCATTGCGGACCAGGCCCGCACCATCCGCATTCCGGTGCACATGGTGGAGACCATCAATAAGGTGAAGAAGGTGTCCAGCCAGCTGCTGCATGAGAACGGCCATGAGCCCACCGCCGACGAGATCAGCGCGGCGCTGGATATGCCCGTGGATAAGGTGCGCGAGATCATGCGGGTGGCCCAGGAGCCTGTGAGCCTGGAGACCCCCATCGGCGAGGAGGAGGACAGCCATCTGGGCGACTTCATCCCCGATGAGGACGCCCCTGTGCCCGCCGAGGCCGCCAGCCACACCCTGCTGAAGGAACAGCTGGGCTCGGTGCTGAAAACGCTGACCCCCCGTGAGGCCAAGGTGCTGAGCCTGCGCTTCGGCCTGGACGACGGCCGCCCCCGCACCCTGGAAGAGGTGGGCAAGGAGTTCAACGTCACCCGTGAACGCATTCGTCAGATCGAGGCCAAGGCGCTGCGCAAGCTGCGCCATCCCAGCCGTTCCAAGAAGCTGCGCGACTTCCTGGATTGATTGCAGTTTTTGAACAACGAGGCCGCCGGGCCTGCCCTGTATGGGACAAGCCCGGCGGCTTTTTTGCGTGCATACCGCTCTTGCTTTGACAAACGGCGGCCAGTCTGGTATAAATAGTAGGATGCAAAATACATTGTTCTGGTATAGTTAAAGGAGCGTTTCTCGTGCATATTACTCAGGAATCCGACTATGCGGTGCGCATCGTCTACTGCCTGGCCAGAGAGGCCCGGCGGATGGATGCCCGCACCATCAGCGAGCAGATGGCCATCTCTCTGCGGTTTTCCCTCAAGATTCTGGGCAAGCTGGCCCAGAGCGGGCTGGTGGTAAGCTACAAGGGCAACCGGGGCGGGTACGAACTTTCCCGCCCGGCAGCCCAGATTACCCTGCGGCAGGTGATCGAGGCCGTGGAAGGCCCGTACCGGCTTTCCCGCTGTTTGGGCGAGGATGCAGGCGAGTGCAGCCGGGGGGCTTCCGGGTGCTGTGCCTTCCAGCGGGTGTTCGGCCGCATCAGCGGCACCATCAACCGGGAGCTGGAGGCCGTGAACTTTGAAATGCTGCTGCGGGATGCCGAACATCTGCCGGACCAGAAGCCCGCTTCGGAGGTGGAGAACCCGGCGGCAGCCGTACAGTAATTGCAAAAGTTCACACTGATCCAGGCGTTTAATTATGAATTTTGAAAATTGAAAAAAATAAAAAAACCTCTTGACATAGCCTTTTTTTGGCATTATACTGCTATGGTATAACAAAATGGATTAGAACGCCCAAGACCACTTCGCATGTGCAAAAAAGCACCGAAAGTTTGTGAAAAATTCACAAAAACAGTGCCAAGATGCGGGGCTGGCCTTGTGCGCTTTGCCATCATATCCAATTCAAAGAAGAGGAGAGGACGCATTTTATGATGAAGGTCAAGCCCGTAAAGCTCGGCAAAACCGAAAGAATGAGCTTTTCCCGCATCGATGAAGTCATCGAAATGCCCAACCTGATCGAAGTTCAGAAGAACTCCTATCAGTGGTTCCTGGATGAAGGCCTGAAAGAGGTCTTCAAGGACATTTCGGCCATTGGCGACTACACCGGAAATCTGGTGCTGGATTTCATCGACTACCGCCTGGACAAGCAGCCCAAGTACACCATCAAAGAGTGCAAGGAACGGGACGTGACTTACGCGGCTCCCCTGCGCGTGACCGCCCGTCTGCTGAATAAGGAGACCGGTGAGATCAAGCAGCAGGAAGTCTTTATGGGCGACTTCCCCCTGATGACCGACTCCGGCACCTTCATCATCAACGGCGCCGAGCGCGTGATCGTCAGCCAGCTGGTTCGTTCTCCCGGCGTGTTCTTCGGCGAGAGCTACGACAAGACCGGCAAGAAGCTGTTCACCGCCACCATGAACCCCAACCGCGGCGCCTGGCTGGAGTACGAGACCGACTCCAACGACGTGTTCTACGTCCGCATTGATAAGAACCGCAAGCTGCCCGTCACCACTCTGGTGCGTGCGCTGGGCCTGGGCACCGATGCCCAGATCCTGGATTACTTCGGTGAGGACGAGCGCATTCTGGCCACCCTGGAAAAGGACGTGACCAAGAATGAGGCCGAGGGCCTGATCGAGTGCTACAAGAAGCTGCGTCCCGGCGAGCCCCCGACGGTGGAGAGCGCCCAGAACCAGATCGACATGCTGTTCTTCGACCCCCGCCGGTACGACCTGTCCAAGTTCGGCCGCTACAAGATGAACCGCAAGCTGAGCCTGGCCCGCCGCATTGAGTACTTCACCGCGGCCGAGAACGTCATCGCCCCCCTGACCGGCGAGATCCTGATCGCCGCCGGCGAGCAGATCACCCGCGAGAAGGCGCTGGAGGCCGACAAGGCCGGCGTCAGCGTGGTGTGGCTGGACGTGGAAGGCAAGAAGGTCAAGGTTGTGACCAACGGCTGTGTGGATGCCCAGCCCTTCTTCAGCTTCGACGTGACCGAGTGCGGAATCAACGAGCGCTGCAACTTCGCTCAGCTCCGCCAGATTCTGGACGAGACCGACGGCGATGTGGAAAAGCAGAAGCAGCTGCTGGAAGAGCGCCATGATCAGCTGATCTGCCGCACCGTCACCGTGGACGACATCTTCTCCTCCATCAACTACCTGAACGGCCTGGATCACGGCGTGGGCGTGACCGATGACATCGACCATCTGGGCAACCGCCGCATCCGCAGCGTGGGCGAGCTGCTGCAGAACCAGTTCCGCATCGGCTTCTCCCGTATGGAGCGCGTTATCCGTGAGCGCATGACCCTGCAGGCACAGGACGCCGACGGTGCGACCCCCGCCTCCCTCATCAACATCCGACCTGTGGTTGCCGCGGTGAAGGAGTTCTTCGGTTCCAGCCCCCTGTCTCAGTTCATGGACCAGAACAACCCTCTGGCTGAGCTGACCCACAAGCGCCGCCTGTCCGCTCTGGGCCCCGGCGGTCTGTCCCGTGACCGCGCCGGTTTCGAGGTGCGTGACGTTCACTACAGCCATTACGGCCGTATGTGCCCCATTGAAACGCCTGAAGGCCCCAACATCGGTCTGATCTCCTACCTGGCTACCTTCGCCAAGATCAACAAGTACGGCTTTGTTGAGGCTCCCTACCGCAAGGTGAAAAAGACCTTCGACGACGAGGGCAAGCTGATCGACGAGGTCGTTACCGATGAGGTGGTCTACATGACCGCCGACGTGGAGGACGAGTACGTAGTGGCCCAGGCCAACGAGCCTCTGGACGAGTCCGGCCACTTTATGAAGGCCCGCGTCAATGCCCGTCGCCGCGATGACATTCTGGAAATCGAGCGCGAAAAGGTCGATTACATGGACGTTTCGCCCAAGATGGTGGTGTCTGTGGCAACGGCCATGATCCCCTTTCTGGAAAACGATGACGCCAACCGTGCCCTGATGGGCTCCAACATGCAGCGCCAGGCTGTGCCTCTGATGGTGACCCAGCAGCCCATCGTGGCGACCGGTATGGAATACAAGGCCGCCTGTGACTCCGGTGTCTGCGTGCTGGCCAAGCACGACGGCGTTGTGGAGCGTGTGGACGCCGATAAGGTGATCATCCGCACCTCCAAGACCACCACCGATGAGTATGAGCTGATCAAGTTCATGCGCTCCAACCAGGGCACCTGCGTGAACCAGCGCCCCATCGTCTCGGTGGGCGAGGAAGTGAAGGCCGGCCAGGTGATCGCCGACGGCCCCGCAACCCGCAACGGCGAGATCAGCCTGGGCAAGAACGCCCTGATCGGCTTCATGACCTGGGAGGGCTACAACTACGAGGACGCCGTTCTGATCAACGAGAAGATCGTGCGTGAGGATGTGTACACCTCCATTCACATCGAGGAGTACGAGATCGAGGCCCGCGAGAACAAGCTGGGACCCGAGGAGATCACCCGTGACATCCCCAACGTGGGCGAGGATGCCCTGAAGGACCTGGACGAGCGCGGCATCATCCGCGTGGGCGCCGAGGTCAATGCCGGCGACATCCTGGTCGGTAAGGTCAGCCCCAAGGGCGAGACCGAGCTGACCGCCGAGGAGCGCCTGCTGCGCGCCATCTTCGGTGAGAAGGCCCGCGAAGTGCGTGATACCTCCCTGCGTGTGCCCCACGGCGCCTACGGCATCGTGGTGGACGTGAAGGTGTTCACCCCCGACAACTGCGACGAGCTGCAGCCCAACGTGCGCCAGGTGGTGCGCTGCTACATTGCCCAGAAGCGCAAGATCAGCGTGGGCGATAAGATGGCCGGCCGTCACGGCAACAAGGGTGTTGTGTCCCGCATTCTGCCTCAGGAGGATATGCCCTTCCTGGCCGACGGTACCCCGCTGGATATCGTACTGAACCCCCTGGGCGTGCCTTCCCGTATGAACATCGGTCAGGTTCTGGAAGTGAACCTGGGCTACGCTGCCAAGGCTCTGGGCTGGAAGGTGATGACCCCCGTGTTCGATGGCGCTCACGAGAGCGACATCCACGAGGCGTTCCGCACCGCCGCTGAGCAGAACCACGGTGAGAATGCCCCCGAGTATCCCACCCAGCTGCCCAAGATCATGGGCGAGCGCGGCCACATCATCGACTTCAGCAAGATCGAGCTGGACGAGGACGGCAAGAGCGAAGTGTTCGACGGCCGTACCGGCGAGAAGTTCGACAACCGCGTTACCGTGGGTTATATGTACTACCTGAAGCTGCATCATCTGGTCGATGATAAGATCCATGCCCGTTCCACCGGCCCCTACAGCCTGGTTACCCAGCAGCCTCTGGGCGGCAAGGCCCAGTTCGGCGGCCAGCGCTTCGGCGAGATGGAGGTTTGGGCTCTGGAGGCTTACGGCGCTGCTTACACCCTGCAGGAGATCCTGACTGTGAAGTCGGATGACGTGGTGGGCCGTGTGAAGACCTACGAGGCCATTGTGAAGGGTCAGGATGTGCCCAAGCCCGGCATCCCCGAGAGCTTCCGCGTGCTGATCAAGGAAATGCAGAGCCTGGGCCTGGATGTGCGTGTGCTGGATGCGGAAGGCGAGGAAATTGACCTGAAGCAGAACTTCGACGACGAAGAGACCGGTTTTGACTCCCGCGATATGGGCGATGACGTGCTGCTGGAAAGCGAACTGAACGACGATTACAGCATTGAAAACGCCGACGAGGGCTTTGAAGAAGAGGAAGAAGGCCCCACTGCCGCTGACATGGAAGACATGTTCAGCGATGACGGCGACGCCGGCATCCTGCCCGAGGGCGAGGACTTCTAAGGCAAGACCGACCCGAAGCATACACCACAGTTTCAATTAAGGAAGGGTTCGATTCATGGAATATAATGATTTCGATTCGATTAAGATCAGCCTTGCCTCTCCCGATCAGATCCGCGCCTGGAGCTATGGCGAGGTAAAGAAGCCCGAGACCATCAACTACCGCACCCTGAAGCCCGAGCGGGACGGCCTGTTCTGCGAGCGCATCTTTGGACCCACCAAGGACTGGGAGTGCCACTGCGGTAAGTACAAGCGCATCCGCTACAAGGGCAAGATCTGCGATCGCTGCGGCGTTGAGGTGACCAAGGCCAAGGTTCGCCGTGAGCGCATGGGCCACATTGAGCTGGCCGCGCCCGTCAGCCACATCTGGTACTTCAAGGGCATCCCCAGCCGCATCGGCCTGATGCTGGACATCAGCCCCCGCCAGCTGGAGAAGGTGCTGTACTTTGCCAGCTACATCGTCATTGATCCCGGCGAGACCCGCCTGGAGAAGATGCAGCTGCTGAACGACAAGGAGTACCGCGAGCTGCGGGAGACCTACGAGGACGAGTTCCGCGCCGGCATGGGCGCCGAGGCCATCCAGGAGCTGCTGGCCGAGATCGATCTGGACGCCCTGAGCGCCCAGCTGAAGGAAGAGCTGGAGCCTGTGCCCGGCCAGCGCGTCAGCGGCCAGAAGGCCATGCGCATCCTGAAGCGTCTGGAGGTCGTGGAGGCGTTCCGCCTGTCCGGCAACCGCCCCGAGTGGATGATCATGAACGTGGTTCCGGTCATTCCGCCGGACATTCGTCCCATGGTTCAGCTGGACGGCGGCCGCTTCGCCACCAGCGACCTGAACGATCTGTACCGCCGCGTGATCAACCGCAACAACCGCCTGAAGCGCCTGCTGGAGCTGGGCGCGCCTGACATCATCGTGCGCAACGAGAAGCGCATGCTGCAGGAGGCTGTGGACGCCCTGATCGACAACGGCCGTCGCGGCCGCCCCGTGACCGGCCCCAACAACCGCCCCCTGAAGAGCCTGTCGGACATGCTGAAGGGCAAGACCGGCCGCTTCCGTCAGAACCTGCTGGGCAAGCGTGTTGACTACTCCGGCCGTTCCGTTATCGTGGTTGGCCCCGAGCTGAAGATGTATCAGTGCGGCCTGCCCAAGGAGATGGCGCTGGAGCTGTTCAAGCCCTTTGTCATGAAGGACCTGGTGGAGAAGGGCATTGCCAACAACATCAAGTCCGCCCGCAAGATGGTGGAGCGCAGCCGCATCGAGGTGTGGGACAGCCTGGAGACCGTGATCAAGGGTCATCCCGTGCTGCTGAACCGTGCACCTACGCTGCACCGCTTGGGCATTCAGGCCTTCGAGCCTGTGCTGGTTGAGGGCCGCGCCATCAAGCTGCATCCTCTGGCCTGCACCGCCTTCAACGCCGACTTCGACGGTGACCAGATGGCCGTCCATCTGCCCCTGTCCAAGGAGGCCCAGCGCGAGGCCAAGCTGCTGATGCTGGCTTCCGGCAACCTGCTGAAGCCCGCCGATGGCTGCCCCGTTACCGTGCCTACGCAGGATATGATCCTGGGCAGCTACTACCTGACCATGGTCAACCCCGACGACAAGGGCGCGGGCAAGGTGTTCCGCGACGAGAACGAGGCCATTATGGCCTATGCCGAGCATGTGGTCACCCTGCAGGCCCCCATCCAGGTGCGCCGTGAGCGCGAGGTGGATGGCGTGATGCGTCACCGCCTGGTGGAGACCACCGTTGGCAAGATCATCTTCAACAATCCCATTCCCCAGAACCTGGGCTATGTGGATCGTGAGAACCCCGACCATATGTTCGATCTGGAAGTGGACTTCCAGGTTACGAAAAAGAACCTGCCTGACATCATCAGCCGCTGCCTGACCAAGAACGGCCCCCACGCCACCGCTGAGATGCTGGACCATATCAAGGCCCAGGGCTACAAGTACTCCACCATCAGTGCCATCACCGTTGCCGTGTGCGACGCCGTGATCCCGCCTGAGAAGCCCGCCCTGATGGCTGAGGCCGATGCTCAGGTGTCCAAGGTGCTGAAGCAGTACAACAAGGGTGTTCTGTCCGACAACGAGCGCTATGAGCGCGTCATCCGCATTTGGCAGGATACCACCGATAAGGTTTCCAAGGCGCTGGCCAAGAACCTGCCCGCCCGCAACCCCATCTTCATGATGGCGGATTCCGGTGCCCGTGGTTCTATGAACCAGATCAAACAGCTGGCCGGCATGCGCGGCCTGCTGGCCAACACTTCCGGTAAGACCATCGAGATGCCCATTCGCGCCAACTACCGCGAAGGTCTGAACGTACTGGAATACTTCGTTTCCAGCCGTGGTGCTCGTAAGGGCCTGACCGATACCGCTCTGCGTACCGCTGACTCTGGTTACCTGACCCGCCGTCTGGTGGACGTTTCTCAGGAAGTCATCATCCGCGAAGAGGACTGCGGTGCCACCGAGGGCATTATGGTTTCCGACCTGCGTGAGGGCAAGGAGGAAATCGAGAAGTTCAGTGAGCGCCTGATCGGCCGTTACGCCGTGAAGGATGTGGTGAACCCCACCACTGGCGAGATCATCGTGCCCTACGGCAAGATGATGGACCTGTACGACGCTGAGAAGATCGAGGAAGCCGGCATCACCGAGCTGGAGATCCGCAGCGTGCTGACCTGCCGTGCGAAGCGCGGCGTCTGCGCTCACTGCTACGGCTCCAACATGGCCAACGGCGACACCGTGAACATCGGCGAGGCCGTGGGTATCATCGCGGCTCAGTCCATCGGCGAGCCCGGTACTCAGCTGACCATGCGTACCTTCCATACCGGCGGTATTGCTTCTGCCGAGGATATTACCCAGGGTCTGCCCCGCGTTGAGGAGTTGTTCGAGAGCCGCCGTCCCAAGGCTATGGCCATCATGACCGAGATTGCCGGCACCGCTCACATCGACGACACCAAGAAGAACCGCCATGTGGTGGTGAACGGTGTGGACGAGAACGGCGCCCCCGTGGAGAAGAGCTACCTGATCCCCTTCGGCCAGCGTGTGCGCATCCAGGACGGCGACGTGCTGGAGAAGGGCGCAATGATCACCGAGGGCCATGCTTATCCCCAGGATATCCTGGCCATCAAGGGCCCCACCGCTGTGCGTGATTACCTGATCAGCGAAGTGCAGAAGGTTTACCGTCTGCAGGGCGTTGAGGTGAACGACAAGCACATCGAGGTCATCGTGCGTCAGATGCTGCGCAAGGTGCGCGTGGAGGACGCCGGTTCCACCAACCTGATCGGCGGCGCTCTGGAAGACCGCATCGAGGTGGAGACCCGCAACGAGGAGATCCGCGAGCGGATTGCCAACGGCGAGACCGGCCTGCGTGAGGCCACCTACAGCCAGGTGCTGCTGGGCATCACCAAGTCCTCTCTGGCCACCAACAGCTTTATGTCTGCTGCCTCCTTCCAGGAGACTACTCGCGTGCTGACCGACGCTGCCATTAAGGGCAAGGTCGATACGCTGCAGGGCCTGAAGGAGAACGTCATCATCGGTAAGCTGCTGCCTGCGGGCACTGGTCTGCCGGAGGTGGAAGAGGCTCTGATCCGCCGTGAGGAATCCGGCGAGTGCATCATGGATCAGGAGAAGGCTGCCGAATAAGCAGCGCCTGACCGGGATGCGGCCTCAAACCTTATAGAGTAAAACACAGCGGTGCAGCCGCCCAAACGGGCCTGCACCGCTGTGTTTTTGCGTTTTGCGCCGAAATTGCATTAAAAACGGCGGGAAAAGGCAGTATCGATCTGTGCGGGTTCGCCTGCATAAAATCTGCATATTCCGCTGCCATGTCTAACGCGGAAAATCACGGAACATCCTTGTGTGAAATGACAAAAATATTGAAACAGCGATAAATGCTGCGCTGCATGGCAAAGCACTTGAACAATCGGCGTTTCCGCAAAGGCAAACCGTGCAAAAAATGCCGAAAAGGCCGCAGAATTCTTTGCAGTAAAAATGAATATTTTTTCTCTGGATGGGCGAAGCTATAAAACAGGCCCAGAAGGCGGGCAGAAAAATTTTCGGATTTTTGACGTAAATATTGCAAATTTGTGTTGACATCGGCCGCGGTTTCGGTTAGAATATTATCGCTGTGCAAAGGCACAGCTATGTCCTTTCGGACATGCCCCATTGCGGGGCGAACCGCAAAATAACGAAAGAAAGGAGAAAACAATGCCTACTTTTAACCAGCTCGTACGCAAAGGCCGTGAGGTCCTGGTTCAGAAGAGCACTGCGCCCGCTCTGCTGAAGAGCTACAACTCCCAGAAGAAGGCGTACACCGATCAGAACAGCCCCCAGAAGCGTGGCGTCTGCACCGCTGTCCGTACCATGACCCCCAAGAAGCCTAACTCCGCTCTGCGTAAGGTTGCCCGTGTTAAGCTCACGAATGGTATCGAGGTCACCTCTTACATTCCTGGTATCGGCCACAATCTGCAGGAGCACAGCGTCGTTCTGATCCGTGGCGGTCGTGTTAAGGACCTGCCTGGTGTTCGTTACCACATTATCCGTGGTACTCTGGATACCCAGGGTGTGGCCAACCGCAACCAGTCCCGTTCCAAGTACGGTGCGAAGCGTCCCAAGGCCGGTGCTAAGAAGAAGTAAAAAATGACATTCCGCCAACAAAGGCTTTCTGATATAGATATTTGAGTGCGTGTGCGTGCGATAGTAGATAGAAGGATGGCTCTTTGTGGCACAACGGGAGTATTTTTACTTTCGAGTACCGATGATATCATTCTGTGAAGGAGGGAAGAAAGATGCCTAGAAGAGGTAACGTTGCAAAGCGGGACGTTCTGGCGGATCCGCTTTACAATTCCAAAATGGTCACCCGGCTGATCAACAACATCATGCTGGATGGCAAGAAGGGTGTGGCCCAGAAGATCGTTTACGACGCTTTTGCTGAGGTTCAGGAGAAGACCGGCAATGATCCCCTGGAGATGTTCGAGAAGGCTCTCGAGAACATCATGCCCAGCCTGGAGGTTAAGGCTCGCCGTGTGGGCGGTTCTACCTATCAGGTTCCCGTTGAGGTGCGTGCTGCCCGTCGTGAGACCCTGGGTCTGCGCTGGCTGACCACCTACTCCCGCGCCCGCAGCGAGCGCACCATGAGCGAGCGTCTGGCTCGCGAGATCATGGACGCCGTGAACGGTACCGGCAACGCCGTGAAGAAGCGCGAGGATACCCATAAGATGGCCGAGGCCAACAAGGCTTTCGCCCATTACCGCTATTGATCCGTTGACAGGAGGTTGCTATGGCTAGAGACGTTTCTCTGGAAATGACCCGAAACATCGGTATCATGGCCCACATCGACGCAGGTAAGACCACCACCACCGAGCGTATTCTGTACTACACTGGCGTCAACCACAAGATTGGTGAGACCCATGATGGTGCGTCTACCATGGACTGGATGGAGCAGGAGAAGGAGCGTGGTATCACCATCACTTCTGCCGCTACTACCTGCTACTGGAGCCATACCGAGACTCAGCACGATCCCGCGGCCTACAAGAAGAATCGTCACCGGATCAACATCATCGACACCCCGGGCCACGTGGACTTCACCGTTGAGGTGGAGCGCAGCCTGCGCGTTCTGGACGGTTCTGTGACCGTTCTGTGCGCCAAGGGTGGCGTTGAGCCTCAGTCTGAGACCGTTTGGCGTCAGGCTGATAACTACAAGGTGCCCCGTATGGTGTACGTCAACAAGATGGACATCATGGGTGCCAACTTCTACCGCTGCGTGGATATGCTGCGCGACCGGCTGAAGTGCAACGCCGTGCCCATCCAGCTGCCCATCGGCAGTGAGGAGACCTTCAAGGGCATCATCGACCTGATCGATATGAAGGCCGATGTGTACTACGATGACATGGGCGTTGATATCCGCGTGGAGGACATCCCCGAGGATATGAAGGAGAAGGCCCAGGAGTATCACGACGCCATGATCGAAGCCATCGCCGAGAACGACGAGGCTCTCATGGAGAAGTACCTGGACGGTCAGGAACTGACCAAGGCTGAGATCAAGGCTGCTCTGCGCAAGGAAACCATCGCCAACACCGTGGTTCCCGTCACCTGCGGTACTTCTTACCGCAACAAGGGCGTGCAGAAGCTGCTGGATGCCATTGTGGACTACATGCCCGCCCCCACCGACATTGAGGACATCAAGGGCGTGAACCCCCGCACCGGCGAAGAGGAGAGCCGTCCTTCCGACGACAACGCTCCCTTTGCTGCTCTGGCGTTTAAGATTGCCACCGACCCCTTCGTTGGTAAGCTGTGCTTCTTCCGCGTGTACTCCGGTGTTGTCGAGGCCGGCACCACTGTGTACAACAGCGTGAAGGACAACAACGAGCGCATTGGCCGCATCCTGCAGATGCACGCCAATCATCGTAAGGACATCGAGTGCTGCTACGCCGGCGACATTGCCGCCGCCGTGGGCCTGAAGAACACCACCACCGGTGACACCCTGTGTGACCCCGCTCATCCCATCATTCTGGAGAGCATGGAGTTCCCCGAGCCCGTTATCCGCGTAGCCATCGAGCCCAAGACCAAGGCCGGTTCTGAGAAGATGGGTCTGGCTCTGGCCAAGCTGGCTGAAGAGGATCCCACCTTCCGCACCTGGACTGACGAGGAAACTGGTCAGACCATCATCGCCGGCATGGGCGAGCTGCATCTGGAAATCATCGTGGACCGTCTGCTGCGTGAGTTCAAGGTGGAAGCCAACGTTGGTGCACCTCAGGTTGCTTACCGTGAATGCATCCGCCGTCCCGCTTCTTCCAACACGAAGTACGCTCGTCAGTCCGGTGGTAAGGGCCAGTACGGTCACTGTATCATCGACATCGAGCCCAACGAGAGCGGCAAGGGCTATGAGTTCATCAACGCCGTTGTCGGCGGCGATGTTCCCAAGGAGTTCATCGAGCCCATCAACCAGGGCATTCAGGGCGCTATGCAGACCGGTATCCTGGCTGGCTACCCCGTTGAGGACGTGAAGGTCACCCTGAAGGGTGGTTCTTACCACGAAGTCGACTCCTCCGAGATGGCGTTTAAGATCGCCGGCTCCATGGCGTTCAAGGATGCCATGGCCAAGGCTGACCCCGCCATCATGGAGCCCATCATGAAGGTTTCCGTCATCGTTCCCGATGATTACATGGGCGATGTTATCGGCGACCTGAATGCTCGCCGCGGCCAGATCCAGGGCATGGAGGCCATGAATGGCAGCCAGCGCATCAATGCGTTTGTGCCTCTGGCTCAGATGTTCGGCTACGCCACCGACCTGCGTTCCAAGACTCAGGGCCGTGGTCAGTACTCCATGGAGCCCAGCCATTACGCTGAGGTGCCCAAGAGCATTGCCGAGTCCATCATCGCCGGCCGTAAGAAAGGCTGAGCGAAAAACGGGTGAAGGGCTAAATTTCCCCAAAATCTCTTGATTTTTCAGGGGGATTTTAGTATGATAACCTTAAATCCGATTCTGCTGATACAAAGGAGGAAATTCCAATGGCTAAGGAAAAGTTTAACCGCGATAAGCCCCATGTCAACATTGGCACCATCGGCCACGTTGACCATGGCAAGACTACCCTGACTGCTGCCATCACCAAGGTGCTGGCTCTGAAGGGCGACGCCGATTTCATGGATTATGCCAACATCGATAAGGCTCCTGAGGAGCGCGAGCGCGGCATCACCATCAACACTGCTCACGTTGAGTACCAGACCGACAAGCGTCATTACGCTCATGTGGACTGCCCGGGCCATGCTGACTACGTCAAGAACATGATCACCGGTGCTGCTCAGATGGACGGCGCTATCCTGGTTGTGTCCGCTGCTGACGGCCCCATGCCCCAGACCCGCGAGCACATCCTGCTGTCCCGTCAGGTCGGCGTGCCCTATATCGTCGTCTTCATGAACAAGGTCGATCAGGTCGATGACCCCGAGCTGCTGGACCTGGTGGAGATGGAGATCCGCGAGCTGCTGAACGAGTACAACTTCCCCGGCGACGACACCCCCATCATCAAGGGTTCCGCTCTGAAGGCTCTGGAGAGCGACAGCAAGGATCCCAGCGCTCCCGAGTATGCCTGCATCCTGGAGCTGATGGACGCTGTTGACGAGTATATCCCCACCCCCGACCGCAAGGCCGACCTGCCCTTCCTGATGCCTGTTGAGGATGTCATGACCATTTCCGGCCGTGGTACTGTTGCCACCGGTCGTGTGGAGCGCGGCACCATCAAGGTTGGCGAGGAAGTTGAGATCGTTGGTCTGAAGGACGAGAAGGGCAAGAGCACCGTTACCGGTCTGGAGATGTTCCGCAAGAGCCTGGACTTCGCTCAGGCTGGCGACAACATCGGCGCTCTGCTGCGCGGCATTCAGCGCAACGAGATCGAGCGTGGCCAGGTTATTGCCAAGCCCGGTTCTGTGCATCCTCACACCAAGTTTGAGGGCCAGGTCTATATCCTGAAGAAGGAAGAGGGCGGCCGTCATACTCCTTTCTTCAACAACTATCGTCCTCAGTTCTACTTCCGGACCACCGACGTGACCGGCATCATCACCCTGCCCGAGGGCACCGAGATGTGCATGCCTGGCGATAACGTCACCATGTCCGTTGAGCTGATCACCCCCATCGCCATGGAAGAGGGCCTGCGTTTCGCTATCCGTGAGGGTGGCCGTACCGTTGGTTCCGGCGTTGTTTCCAAGATCTTCGAGTAATCTTTGATCTCTGGATTTGTTTCTCAGATACAAGGCTCCCTGTCGTAAGGCAGGGAGCCTTTTTGGCGTTGTGCTGTGTTTGTGTCCGGCACCGGCGTGCAAATTCTACAGGCTGCGCCCGGGGGCAAGGGATGTAAAATTTTCAGGATTGTGGTATAATAACCCAAAGACTGTGATTGGCACACCGGCCGGGCGGAAAACGGCGGCAGCGTGTGCACAGCCTTTGCTGTATGTACGACGAAGCAGGCCGGCAAAACGGCCTTTCAATGGGGCAAAAGCCCCGGAACATTTCAAATCAGGAGGAACTAGCGTGCAAAGAGAAACTGTCATTGTGATGGATTTCGGCGGCCAGTACAATCAGCTGATCGCCCGTCGTGTGCGGGAATGCAATGTGTACTGCGAGATCGTGTCCTATCGGACCAGCCTGGAGGATCTGAAGAAGAAGAACCCCAAGGGCATCATCCTCACCGGCGGCCCCAACAGTGCCTATCTGCCGGATGCGCCCACCTACTCCAAGGAGCTGTTTGAGTTGGGCGTGCCCGTGCTGGGCATCTGCTATGGCAGCCAGCTGATGATGCATCTGCTGGGCGGCCATGTGTGCCCGGCCCCCGAGCGGGAGTACGGCAAGACCTTGGTGCATGTGGATACTTCCTCCAAGCTGTTTGAGGGCGTCAGCCCCGACACCATCTGCTGGATGAGCCACAATGACTACATCGAGAAGGCGGCCCCCGGCTTTGAGATCATTGCCCACACCGACAACTGCCCCGTGGCTGCGGTGCAGGCGCCGGAGCGCGGCCTGTACGCGGTGCAGTTCCATCCGGAAGTGCTGCACACGGCGGAAGGCAAGAAGATGCTGGCCAACTTCGTGTTCAACGTCTGCGGCTGCGCCGGCGACTGGAAGATGGACTCCTTTGTGGAGCACTCCATCGAGGCCATCCGCAAGGAAGTGGGCGATGGCAAGGTGCTGTGTGCCCTGTCCGGCGGCGTGGACTCCAGCGTGGCTGCCGTTATGCTGAGCAAGGCGGTGGGCAAGCAGCTGACCTGCGTGTTCGTGGATCACGGCCTGCTGCGCAAGAATGAGGCCGAAGAGGTTTGCAGCGTCTTTGGCCCCGATGGCCCCTATGACCTGAACTTTATCTGCGTGGACGCCCGCAAGCGCTTCTACGACAAGCTGGACGGCGTGAGCGAGCCGGAGCGCAAGCGCAAGATCATCGGCGAGGAGTTCATCCGCGTCTTTGAGGAAGAAGCCAAGAAGATCGGCCAGGTGGACTACCTGGTGCAGGGCACCATTTACCCCGACGTGGTGGAGAGCGGTTTGGGCGGCGAGTCCACCGTGATCAAGAGCCACCACAACGTGGGCGGCCTGCCCGAGCATGTGGACTTCAAGGAGCTGATCGAGCCTCTGCGCGACCTGTTCAAGGACGAAGTGCGCGCCGCCGGCCGCGAGCTGGGCATCCCCGAGTATCTGGTGAGCCGTCAGCCGTTCCCCGGCCCCGGCCTGGCCATCCGCATCATCGGCGCCGTGACCCCGGAGAAGATCCACATGGTGCAGGAAGCCGACGCCATCTGGCGGGAAGAGGTGGCCAAGGCGGGCCTGCAGGGCAGCATCGGCCAGTACTTTGCCGCGCTGACCAACATGCACAGTGTGGGCGTTATGGGCGATGACCGCACCTACGATTACGCCATTGCCCTGCGCGCCGTTGACACCACCGACTTCATGACCGCCACTGCCGCCCGCATTCCTTGGGAAGTGCTGGACGTGGTGACCAGCCGCATCGTGAACGAGGTGCCCCATGTGAACCGCGTGCTGTATGACTGCACCGGTAAGCCCCCGGCAACGATTGAGTTTGAATAATTTCGAGGGTCGAAAAAATCGCATAGTTAAGCGGTTTCTTGGCTTTTGAAATGGCTCGTGGCAACGATTTGGCAACACTTTTTCATTATTCATAAAAAGAGAGCTAACTGATTTTGATTAGTCAGTTAGCTCTCTTTTTCTTTTTGTTATTACTCTGTGCAACAAACAGCCTCTCCTGTGGCCTACAAGTGAGAGGATCAAAAAAGATCCTGGGGCGGCACCTTCACATAGGCTTGAGCTTTATCAAGCTCCGGGTAATGGTAGCGCCACTTGTCGTAATCCTCTTTGGAGATCTCACCCGCCTCCCGCATGGCTGCGGCCTGCTGCCAGGAACAGAGCATCTCATGCAGCCGGGCGGCATCCTTGTTCTTCCGCACATCAACCTTCAAGCAGACTTCTCCATCCGTCTCGCTGATCTTGAGCCCATAGTTGTCCTCCAGGGTAAACAGGGTGTGCATCAGCCCCACATAGGAGTCTATGTCCGGGACGGAGAGCGCATGGGGCGAGACATCCAGTACCTGGGCCAGGTCAGCAGTCAGGTCTGCCTTTGGGGTTCTTGATCCTGTTTCATACTGCGCCAGGCGCACATCAGCGGACTTCTCCGGGAAGCCCAGCGCCATACCGAGATATTTCTGTGTCATCCCCCGCAGGAGACGGAAAAAGTGAATCCGTTCGCCAATCGCCATATCATCAACTCCAATCGTTGCTTGTCCTTAGGAAAAGCGTAGCAGAAATGCTTAGTAAAGTCAAGAGAATCCTAAACAATTTTATTTAATTTATTTTGCGTACTCCAATTGACACAAGCTATTATGCTTAGTATAATGGCAATAGACTAAGCATAATAGCTTAGAGTCAATAAACAAAAAAGAACAGCCGCAATCTCTGGTTATACATCCGGGAAAAAAGTGGCGGACGAAAGTGAGGAGGCATTTATGGAACACAATATCCATCCGCAGCAGCCATCAATGAGGAAAGGAAGGTATTTTCAATGCAGGCACAAAACTTTATGCGCGTGGAGGAAGTGGCCCAGGAGCTGGGCATCTCCAAGTCCCACGCCTACAAGGTGATCCACAAGCTCAACGCCGAACTCCGTGAGAAGGGCTATCTGACCATCTCCGGGCGGGTCAATCGGAACTTTTTCATGGAGAAGTTTTGCTATGGCAAGACGGAAAAGGAGGGCTAATCATGGCAGCCTATAAGGAAGAAAAGACAAACACCTGGCGGGCAGTCTACCGGTACACTGACTGGAATGGCGAGCGCAAGCAGACCCAAAAGCGGGGCTTCAAGACCAAGCGAGAGGCGCAGGCCTGGGAGCGGGAACAGCTCAACAAGACCAGCGCTGATCTGGACATGACCTTCAAGAGTTTCGTGGACCTCTACACGGCGGATATGAAAACCCGGCTCAAGGAGAACACCTGGGCTACCAAGGACCACATCATCCGTACTAAGCTGCTGCCCTACTTCGGAAGGCTGAAAATGTGTAACATCACCGCCCAGCAGATCATTACCTGGCAGAACGAGATGCTGAACCATAAGGACGAGAACGGCAAGCCCTACTCGCCGGTGTACCTGAAAACGGTCCACAATCAGCTCAGTGCTATCTTCAACCACGCGGTTCGGTACTACAACCTCCGGGAGAATCCCTGCAAGAAGGCGGGCAGCATGGGCAAAAAGAAAAACCGAGAGATGATGTTCTGGACCAAGGAGCAGTATCTGAAATTTGCCGTGGTGATGATGGACAAGCCGCTATCCTTCTACGCCTTTGAGATGCTCTACTGGTGCGGTATCCGGGAGGGGGAGCTGCTGGCTCTGACCCCAGCGGATTTTGACTTTGAGAAGCGCACTGTGTCTATCAACAAGTCTTACCAGCGGCTGAACGGCCAGGATCTGATTACCACCCCCAAAACGGAAAAGAGTAACCGGGTCATTACCATGCCGCAGTTTCTGTCTGAGGAAATCCAGGATTACATCAAGATGCTCTACGGGATCGGGCCGGATGACCGAATGTTCACTGTCACCAAGAGCTATCTCCACCGGGAGATGGACCGGGGAGCCAAAGAAGTGGGAGTGCCGCGCATCAGAATCCACGATATCCGTCATAGCGCGGTGTCGCTTCTGATTGACATGGGATTCTCCGCCACGGCCATTGCGGACCGGGTGGGCCATGAGAGCATTGACATCACCTACAATTATGCGCATCTGTTTCCGTCCAAGCAGGCGGAAATGGCGGATAAATTAAACGTGGAAAGGGGCAATTAAAAATGTCAGCAAAGAATTTGGACAAGCACAACCGTTGGAGGAACAAGACCGTGGCTTTTCGGGTCTCCCCGGAAGAGGATACCCAGATCGAGACGGCGGTCAAACTCACCGGCCTGACCAAGCAGGACTACATTATCCGGCGGCTGCTTTGCCGGGATGTGGTGGTCCAGGGTAACCCCAGGGTCTACAAGGCCCTGCGGGACCAGCTGGCCGCTGTGCTGGACGAGCTGCGCCGGATTGAAGCCGGACAGGGGGTAAACGATGATTTGCTGGACACCATCCAGATGATTGCTACCATTATGAACGGGATGCAGGAGGACTTTGCCTATGACCGATGAGAAAAAGAAAATGACCGCCCAGGACTCATCTGTTGGCGCAGATGATGGGCAGTCAATCTCTACAAATTTCAAGTTCACTATACCAGACCCGGAGGAAAAAAGCAATTCCCCCGAAAGAGATTTGGAGGAACTTTACCGGAAGATGCGCCGTATGAGTGACCCGGCCTACCTCCATACTGTGACCCTGGAAGAGCTAATGGACAATGTATTCGAGGGGAAATCCGCAGTGATTGAGAACCTGCTCTATACAGGAGCGTACATCCTTGCCGGAGCGCCCAAAATCGGCAAGTCCTTCCTAGTGGCGCAGATTGCCCACCATGTCAGTACCGGGCAGGACTTGTGGGGTTACAAGACCCATCAAGGGACTGTTCTCTACCTGGCGTTGGAGGATGACGAGAGCCGGTTGCAGCGCCGGATGTTCCGAATGTTCGGAGTGGAGGGGACAAACTCCCTCTACTTCGCCACCAACGCTAAAATGATCGGCAGCGGCCTGGACGAACAGCTGGAAAAGTTCGTTCGGGAACACAGTGATACCAAGCTGATTATAGTGGATACCCTACAAAAAGTCCGTGAGGCTGTGAGTGACAGTTACAGCTACTCCAGCGACTATGAGGTGATCGGCAAGCTGAAGCAATTTGCCAATCGGTATGGGGTCTGCGTCCTGATCGTCCACCACACCAGAAAGCAGCCTGCGGGAGACAGCTTTGAGATGATTTCTGGTACAACCGGCTTGCTGGGCTGTGCGGATGGGGCGCTCCTGATGCAGAAGGAGAAGCGAACGGATAGCAAGGCTACCCTGGAGGTGGTAGGCAGAGACCAGCCGGATCAGCGGTTATATCTGAGCAAAGACCAAGAGAGCTTGGTTTGGGGTCTCGACCATGCAGAGAATGAGCTTTGGAAGCAGCCTCCGGACCCAGTGATGGAAGCCGTGGCAAAAATTGTGTCTGCTGACAACCGGGAATGGGAAGGCAGTCCCACCGAGCTGGCCCAAGCGATTCAAACGGATATGGCGGTGAACAGGCTCACCAAGCATTTGAATGTGAATGCCAGCCGCTTGCTGGAAGAACATCAGGTGAAGTACGAGAACAGAACCAAACACGCCGGACGGCGTATCCGGCTGACTTACATGGTGGTGGAAGCAAGCGCGTTTGAAGTAATCGAGTAAAGCGCGACGCTCGCAACGGTCGCGACGATGTTTTGAGGGGTACTCCCAGTACCGTTGCGACCGTCGCAACCGTCGCGGAAAGGAAAAAACGGGGTGGTATTTTGCCACCCCGGCTTCCAAGTGACATAGCAAAAAGGGGCGAGCGATTCACGCACCCCTATGCTCCAAAACGGGGCACCGGGTACAGACGAAAAAGCGTTCGGAGAACGCGCAGCCACAGAATGAAATTCTGTGTTCAAAAGGGGCTTGGGGGCGTTGCCCTCAACAAGCAGACGGCAGGAAATGTGAGTGTGTATTAACGCTCGCATTGCTTGCCGGATTTGTGTGTGGCTATCCACACGCATTGCTTGCTGCTATAATCTTCGCTCTAGACACAATCTTTCTGGTGTGAGAAGAAAAGATGTTTTAAAGCAAGTCAATCGTTGAGAGAAGCGCCTTCGCATACTGTTTTCCGGTGCTTTCTAGGCCGTTTTCGGTTACACCGAAAATCCAGAATAGAAGTAGCGCTATATTTGATGAGAAGGCAATGTAATTGAGGAACATTTCGGCCTTCAGTTTTTGCTTACAGGGATTTTAAGTGTTTATTACGATCCAACAAGAAATGTGCGAGAGCGCCCGGGATTTACCGCATTTCCGTCGGGACGAGATGCGGATTTTGTTCTTGGGGAAATACCAATTAATGGGTTGAGGTGAAAGAGGGAGAAGAAAATGCCGATGTGGTTATGTCGCGCCGGACGATACGGCGAGTTTGAAAATAAATTTCTCGAAGATAATAGGGTATACTGTACTTGGGACAATCTCTCTGAATCAATCATGCAGTTCCCTACCAAGCAGGACTTGCAGCAATATTTTGTGGACAACAACCCAGATGTAAAGGTCAAAACAGCGATGAACTGGGCAAGCCAGGTATGGCCGTTTGCCCATGAGATGAAAAAAGGAGAGATTGCTGTTCTACCCAGCAAGATCAAGCCTGTGATTCATTTTGGCAAAATCATGGGGGATTATGAATTCTTACCTAACAACGATAATCCTTATTATCACGCGCATCAAGTTGATTGGTTTGCTTGTGATATCCCACGTACAGCTTTTGACCAGGACATCTTATATTCCTTACATCAGTACTGGATATTCTGCGTATGACTGCATCTGCTTTATCAAAGCACTTCTGAAGAAATATGACCTTGATTTGGAAGAGGATTTTGTTTACAGTGCTCGGCCCAGCAATGTTGGAACAGGTATTAACCGTCTGGCGATGGCGCAAAAGTGGTGCGAGAAGCAGGCAGAAGCTGGAAGGATTGAATTTGATGCAGATACCTGTGAAGGTCGGTATGTCCGCTTTACAACGCCGTTTCTGAATCAGGCGATACCTACGAACAAGGATGTGCTTAGCCCCTGGAGAACGAGCAATTACTATTTCTATGAGATCACGAACTTTAAGAGCGAACTGTATGTGCAGCTCTATTTCTACTGCAAGGGTATTACGGATGAGATGCGGACTGCATTTTTGAGAATGGCAGAACTGACGGATGGCGGAAAGCTGACACAAGGCTATCGGCTGTTCTTCAAATCAACGGTTTTTGCTAACAGTGAGAACGACACGGAAGAAGTCATTATGAGTCAATTGGACAAGTGCCTTGAAGAAATACATAACTTTGAAGCACCGATTCAGTCAAAGTGGAATTCCTAAAAGACGGTTGCATCCTGAACGTAAATACGTTATAATACTCACAGAGACTCCGCTGGTTGTGTGATACTATCCTGATACTAAAGAATCAGCAAGCCACGTCTACCACGGCAATCTCATGGAAAAGTGAACAGCCAAGGACAGATCCACTAAGCAAATTTGCTCAGTGGAGATTTAAACCTACCGAGTTCGAATAAACAAATTTGAATCATTTGCGCCAAAGGGCCTTTCAGAGAGCAGCGTGTTTTCTAAAAGGCTCTTTTTTGCTGGAATTTAGGCGCAAACCAACACCGAAAAAACGGGGGAGGACGATTTTGTGAAGAAGGACCATCGAGAAGAGCGAACCGCACACTACCACCTTCCCGGCCTGTTTGAATTTTACGAGCTGTACCGCGTGTTTTTGCCGCTGTATCGGCAGCACCGGGAGTACTTTTACAGCTGGTGCGACATTGGGTCCATCTATGGCGCGCCGGCCGGCTGCCTTTGGGGCGGCGGCCGGGTGAGCGATGGGGAGGCGGACCCCCGGCAGGTTCTGGCCTTGATGCAGGAGTACGGCATTTCGGCCCGGCTGACCTTCAGCAACTCTCTGCTGCAGCCGGAGCACCTGACGGATAAAACGTGCAATGCCCTCTGCGCCCTGCTGGAAGAGCAGAACGAGCCGCAGAACGGCGTGATCGTGCACTCCGATCTGCTGCTGAGATACCTGCAGGAGCATTACCCGAAGCTGTATCTGGTTTCCTCTACCACAAAGGTGCTGACGGAATTTCCGCAGCTGCAGCGCGAGCTTGCGCGGGAGGCGTTCCGCTATGTGGTGCCGGATTTCCGCCTGAACCGGGCATTTAGCCCTCTCTCCGCGCTGAGCGGGCCGCTGAAGGACAAGGTGGAGTTCCTGTGCAACGAGTGCTGCTGGTTCGGCTGCAAGGACCGGAAGCGCTGCTACGAGGCCGTCAGCCGGAAAAACCTTGGCCTGTCCGGGCCGGAGCACCGCTGCGCGGCGCCCAACGCGGGGCAGGGCTACCGCTTTTCGGCGGCGATGGAGAACCCCGGCTTCATCGGGCTGGAGGACATTCGGAACACCTACCTGCCGATGGGCTTCTCCCATTTCAAAATCGAGGGCCGCGGGCTGGGCAGCGCGCTGATCCTGGAATTCCTGCTTTATTACATGACCCGGCCGGAATGCCAGCTGAAGGTGCGCGAGGCCATTTATCTGGACAACATGCTGGACCTGTTCTGAGAACGGGCCGGCGGGTTTGCAGGGGCAGCCCCGAAAAGTTGACTTTGGGTCGAAAGGGGAGTAGGATGACGGTACAAGCGCGGTCAGCGCGCAAAACGTCAAGCAGGGGAGGAACAGCAAATGCCAGAATTGAGCGACCGGGTGGCGACCTTTACGGATTCCGTGATCCGCCGGATGACCCGGATCAGCAACCGGTATGGGGCGGTCAACCTGTCTCAGGGGTTCCCGGATTTTGACCCGCCCAAAGAAATTACGGACGCACTGGCCCGGGTCGCCAAAGAGGGGCCGCACCAGTATTCCATCACCTTTGGCGCGCAGAACTTCCGCGAAGCGGTAGCGGAAAAGCAGGGGAAGGCCATTGGCCGGGCCATTGACCCGGACAAGGAGATCGTGGTGACCTGCGGCAGCACCGAAGCCATGATGTGCGCCATGATGACCATCTGCAACCCGGGCGACAAGGTGATGGTGTTCTCGCCCTTTTACGAAAACTACGGGGCGGACGCCGTGCTCTCCGGGGCAAAGCCCATCTACATTCCGCTGGTGCCGCCGGACTATCACTTTGACCTGAATCTGGTGGAGCAGGGCTTCCGGGACGGGGCGAAGGCCCTGATTCTGTGCAACCCCTCCAACCCCTGCGGCAAGGTGTTCACCCGGGACGAGCTGCTGGCCATTGGCCGGCTGGCCCTGCAATACGACGCCTTTGTGGTGACGGATGAGGTGTACGAGCATCTGGTGTATGCCCCGGCCAAGCACATCTGCATGGCGTCGCTGCCCGGAATGTTTGACCATACCATCACCTGCAACTCGCTCTCAAAAACCTATTCCATCACCGGCTGGCGGCTGGGTTACCTCATCGGGCCGGAGCGTGTGGTGGAGGCGGCCAAAAAGGTACACGACTTCCTGACGGTGGGGGCGGCGGCGCCCCTGCAGGAGGCCGCGGTGGTGGGGCTGCGCTTCCCGGAGCGCTACTATCAGGACCTGCTGGCGCTCTACACCCAAAAGCGGGACTACTTCCTGGCCGGGCTGGATAAGATCGGCCTGAAGCACAACGTGCCTGCGGGCACCTATTTTGTGCTGGTGGACATTCAGGAGTTCCTGGATCTGCCGCAGTTCCGCGGGTATACCGACCTGGAGTTCTGCGAATGGATGATCCAAAACATCGGGGTGGCGGCGGTGCCCGGTTCCAGCTTCTTCAAGGAGGATGTGAACCACCTGATCCGCTTCCACTTTGCCCGCCAGCAGGAGGCGCTGGACGAGGCGCTGAAGCGCCTGCAGAAGCTGGCGGAGCTGCTGCCCGGCAAAAGCACATCCTGTTGAAATCTGCCTGCGGAAACGCGCAGGAATAGAAGTAGGAATAGAAAAGGAAATGGAATCATGAAATCAACTGCGAGAAGTCTGACCGAGGGGCCTCTGGCCAGGCAGATCCTCATGGTCAGCCTGCCGCTGGCCCTCTCGAACCTGCTTCAGGTGCTGTTCAACATGTCCGACGTGGCGGTAGTGGGGCGCTTTGCCGGTTCCACGGCGCTGGGCTCGGTGGGCTCCACCAGCATTTTTGTCACCCTGTTCACCGGGTTCCTCATTGGGCTGGGCAACGGCATCAACGTGCTGGTGGCCCGGTTTTATGGGGCGCGCAACGCCGAGAGCGTCCACAAAACGGTGCATTCTGCACTGCTGGTCAGCCTGGTGGCCGGTGTGCTGCTGCTGGCGGTGGGGCTGTTCGGCTCGCCGGCGCTGCTGCGGCTGCTGAACACCAAAGAGGACCTGCTGCCCGGGGCCATTCTGTACCTGCGGGTGTACTTTTTGGGCATGCCGGCGCTGGCGCTGTACAACTACGGCAATGCGGTATTCAGCGCCATTGGCGAAACCCAGAAGCCCCTGCGCTACCTCTCGTTCGCGGGCGTGCTGAACATTCTGCTGAACCTGTTTTTCGTGATCGTGTGCAAGCTGGACGTGGCGGGCGTGGCCCTGGCCAGCACCATTGCACAGTGTGTGTCGGCGGGGCTGATCCTGCGCGCCCTGACCCGCGTGCAGGACAGCTACGCGCTGCACCTGCGGGAGATTCGCTTTGACCCGAACATGACCCGGCGAATTCTCATGCTGGGTCTCCCGGCGGGTTTCCAGAACGCCATTTTTGCCATTGCGAACCTGTTTATTCAGGCCGGCGTGAACAGCTTTGACTCGCTGATGGTGAAGGGCAACTCGGCGGCAGCCAACGCCGATGCGCTGATCTACGACGCAATGGCGGCGTTTTACATGGCCTGTGCCAGCTTTATGAGCCAGAACTACGGTGCCGGCAAGGCCGACCGGGTGAAAAAGAGCTACCTCATCAGCCTGGCCTACTCCTTCGGGGTGGGGCTGGTGCTGGGCGGCGCCCTGTGGCTGTTCGGCCGGGAATTCCTGGCGCTGTTCACCACGGAACCCGCCGTGATCGATGCAGGCATGAAGCGGGTGGGCGTGATGGCCATGGCCTACTGCATCTCCGCCTTTATGGACTGCACCATTGCGGCCTCCCGCGGGCTGGGCAAAACCGTGGTGCCCACCATCATCGTGATCATGGGCTCCTGTGTATTCCGGGTGGTGTGGGTGTACACGATTTTTGCGCGGATTCATACGATCCCGTCGCTGTATCTGCTGTATCCCTGCTCCTGGGCACTGACGGCGGTGGCCGAGATGGTGTACTTTGTGGGCAGCTACAAAAAGTGCATGGCGGTGTTCCGCAAAAGCGCGGCCTGAGCCCTGTGCACGTGCGCACTGAAAACCGCATGGCGCTACCGTGCTGCGCCCGGCAGAAGCGATTGACCGGAAAAAAGAATTCTGCGACTGTGCGTTTTCCTGGGAAATGGAGGACGGCGCCCATGGCGTGAGCGAGGGCAAAACCCTGCCCGCCGTACCCACTCCGCCCCAAAAGCAATCCCCAAAAGAGGAATGCACGGCGGAAAACGCGGCCCGCATTCCCTGCCGGTGGGTGGGTGGGACGTATCGGGTGCAGTTTGAGCGCTGAGAAAAACGAAAAAGGCAGCAGGCGAGGCCGGGCAAATCCGGGATGAAGAGGATTTGTGCAGCGCACCACGGGGCTGCAACAAAACAACAAAACACACCGCCCAAACGGAAGCGGGGGAGACCCCTTGCCGACGTTTGGGCGATGTGTTTTTGTTTGTTTGAGGGGGCACAGCGACAATGGGGGACGGCTTACAGCCAGGGCTCGCTGCTCAGCAGTTGAATCATGCCCTGCATCTGCGGGGAAATCCACTTTTCACGATGGGCGGCCACCGTGACGGTGAGGGGAACGGGGGGCAGATCACATTCGATTACCTTCAGGTTGCCGTGGCGCAGATCGTGCCGCACGGCGAACTCCGGCAGAAACGAAAGCCCGCCGCTGTATTTCAGCACGTCCACAATGCCGTGGGTGCTCTTCAGGCGGATGCTCTCCTGCAGATTCAGCCCGCGGGTCTGGAACAGGCGCAGCAGCTGACGGTGATAGATGCCGTCGCCCTCGGGCATCACAAAGCGCTCCTGTGACAACCGGGCAGCGGTAACCGCCCCCTCCTGGCAGAGGGGGTGTTTGGGGTTGGCCACAAATATGGTGTTGGCGCGGTGCTCGAACAGGGAAACCAGCTCCTGCGTGGTGCTGCTCTCGGCAAAATAGGATCCCAGGTCCAGCTTGTTGTGGGCCAGAAGGTCCACGATCTCCACCGAGGAGCCGGTGGAGAAATCCAGCACCACATTGGGCATGAGCGCCTGGTATTTGGGAATGAGCTTCAGGAAGTCGGAAAAGAACAGCGACTCCACCAGCCCAATGCGCAGAGTGCCGGTCAGTTCGGCGGGGTCAACGCTGAGGGCGTGCATCTCCTGGGCGGTGCTGTACATACGGCGGGCCAGCGGCAGAAAGGATTCCCCGAAGGCTGTCAGCGCGATGGAACGATTAAAACGATCGAACAGCGGCTTGCCCAGCTCCTCCTCCAGCTGCTGAATCTGCATGGTGACGGTGGACTGGGCATAGCCCAGAGAATCGGCTGCCTTGGAAAAATTCCGAAGCTCTGCGGCGCGTAGGAACGTGAAAATTGTACGCAATTCCATGAAAAAACCTCGCTTCAAAAATATTGAACTATATGATAGAAACTATCTATTTTACAAATGAATAAAGCCGTGGTATAGTCAAATCAGCAAAAGGAAGTGAACATAATCCACTACAAACTGGATTATATCACAACCGAAACAAAAAGAAATGCATCCGCAAAGAAGAAAACAAAAAACAAAGCAATAGGAGGACACCAACATGAGTAAGATGGAATACCTGAAGGACATGCCCATTGCCGTTCTGGGCGGCGGCGCCGTCGGCAAGACCTGCGCAGCGGATATGGCTTTGGCCGGGCGTTCGGTTCGCCTGTACGATGCGATGCCCTTCGCAGCCACCTCCCTGAAGGACGTGGACAAGACCGGCATTCTGCTGGACGGCACACAGCGCAATAAGTACTGCTTCGAGCGGTCCGGCCGGGCCCACTTTGACCTGGTTACCACCGACATCGCCGAGGCAGTCAAGGGCGCGGGCCTGATCGTGGTTGCCTGCGGTTCCTGGGGCCATGAGCCCATCTTCCGCGCCCTGATTCCCCACCTGGAGGACGGTCAGGTCATCCACATTTTCACCGACAATTTTGCCTGCCTGCTGCTGCGCCGTCTGATGCGCGAGATGGGCTGTACCAAGAAGGTCATCGTGGGCGGCTGGTCGTCCGCTCCCTACGGCACCCGCATCGAGAGCATTGGCAAGTTCCAGTTCCCCCATGTGGGCGCGAAGTACCGTGCCATCACCCTGCGCGGCGCGGCCCTGCCCATGACCGACACCGACGACTTCCTGGAGTCCTCCAAATATCTGCCTTGTATGGACGCGGTGACCCAGGGCGATGGCCCCTCCAAGGCCAACACCGTGCTGGACGTGGACTTCGCCAACTTGAACCCGGTCATTCATGTGCCGGCCACCATCCTGGGCGTTTCCACCATGGAGAACTGGGGCGTGATCTTCTGCGGCCACGATAAGACCACCTACTCCATGTATTCGCACGGACTGTGCCCCTCCATCTGCGAGGTACAGTACCAGTTCTACAATGAAGAGATCGCCCTGGCCAAGGCCATTGGCGTGGGCTGCCCCAGTTACAAGTACGAGATGTTCTTCTCCCGCCGCAGTTTGCTGACGCAGGAGTACATGGGCCTGGACGAGAACGGCAACGACAACGTGGTTTTCCCGCTGGATCAGCCTTCCAACGAGGGCAACACCGGCCCCAACAGCATCCATCACCGCTACCTGACCGAGGACGTGCCCATCGGCTGCAAGGTCTACCACGATCTGGGCGTGCAGTACGGCGTTCCCACCCCCATCATCGACTCCATGATTACTCTGGGCGGTTCCTTCCACAAGAAGAACTTCTTCGTGGAAAGCAAGTACACGCTGGCCTACCTGGGCATTGACGGTATGCCCAAGGAGGAGCTGCTGGCCTACCTGAACGACGGAGTTTACAACCGCTGAGCCGCATTTTCCGCCCACGAACAGAAAAAGTGCCCTGGGCGCGTCTTTTGAAAGCATTCGCCCGGGGCCTTTTTGTCGGGGCAGAAGCGCAGGATTTGAACAATTAAAAATTAAGCGAGGCACTTTTTCACCATTATGCAAATGATTGTTGAAATAAGAACGCAGATAAACCCCATAGAAATAGGAAAAGAAAGGAATCCACCATGACGGCATTTGATCTATTGAGCGATTTCGCGATCATGTCTCTGCTGCTGGTCGTCGCTCAGTTTCTGCGTGCACACATCAAGCCCATCCAGAAATTGCTGCTTCCTTCTTCCGTTGTAGCGGGCCTGATCGGCCTGGTTCTGGGGCCTCAGTGCCTGAACCTTCTGCCACTTTCCAGCCACGCCTCCAGTTATTCCGGTGTGCTGATCGTCATACTGTTCTCCTCGCTGTTCATCGGCATTGAGTCCATGGGCAGTTTCAAGCAGACCATGAAGGAAGCGGGCGATACCTTCTTGCTGAACTCGGCCGTGTATTTCGGCCAGTATGCCTTTGCACTGCTGCTGGGCGGCGCGTTTATGGCAGCCTTCTTCCCGCAGGTGAACATCGGCTTTTCGCTGCTGATGCCCGGCGGCTTCATCGGCGGCCACGGCACGGCGGCCACCTTCGGCGCATCCTTTGAAGAGCTGTGCGGCTGGGACGAGGCCCTGACCATCGGCCAGACCTTTGCCACCATCGGCATTCTCTCCGGCGTGATTCTGGGCGCGCTGTGCATCAACGTGGCCACCAAGAAGGGCGCTACCCGCCTGATCTCCGAAGCCAGCCAGCTGCCGGACAGCATGCTCACCGGTCTGGTGCCCAAGGACGAGCAGGAATCCGTTGGCCGCGCCACCGTTCACTCCATGTCTCTGGACCCGCTTGCCTGGCACCTGGCGCTGGTTCTCATTGCGGCGGGCGGCGGCTACGTCATCACCACCTGGCTGAACAGCTTGGTTCCCGGCCTGAGCGTGCCCACCTTCTCCGTTGGTATGCTGTGCGGCGTGGTTGTGCAGTTCGTTCTGAAGCTGCTCAAGCTGACCGATCATGTGGATCGCGACATCGTTTCCAAAGTCGGCAACTCCACCACCGACTATCTGGTGGGCTTCGCCGTGGCTTCCATCAAGCTGTCGGTCGTTGTGAAGTACGCGGTGCCTCTGGTGGTGCTGTCCCTCATCGGCCTGGCCTTTGTGTTCGGCTACCTGCTGCTGGTCAGCCGCAAGCTGTTCCACAACTTCTGGTTCGAGCGCGGCATCTTCATCTTTGGCTGGTCCACCGGTGTGGCGGCCATCGGTGTTACCCTGCTGCGTGTGGTTGACCCTCAGCTGCGCAGCAAGGCCCTGGAAGACTACGGCATGGCCTACGTGTTTATATCCTTCATTGAGATCGGCTTGATCGCCGTGATGCCTAGCCTGGTGGTAAACGGCCGCGGTTACGCAACCGGCGCGGTGTGCCTGGTGATCTTTGCCCTGCTGCTGATCATCTGCGCCCGCATTTACGGTGTGTTCAAGGGCAAGTGCAGCGACCTGCGCCCTGGTGAAGCCGAGATCATCGCCCAGGCCAAGAAGGCCAAAGCGGCGGAGTAAGCTACGGAGGAAACGACGATGAAATTTATCACGGATTACAAGCTGGAAAATTTTATCCTGAACACCCAATGGGAAGACCTGCCCGAAGAGGTGCAAAAGCGCGCGGTGGTGTGCGGCATTGACTTGACCATTGCTCTTTTGCTGGGCAGCAAGGGCCAGCAGTTCCAGGCGGGCCTGCGCATGGCGCGCGAACACTACAAAGAAGGCAAGGTGCCCGTGGTGGGCAGCCCGGAGACCTTCGGCATTCTGGGGGCCTCGGTGGCCATGTCCCACGCTTCCAACTCCTTTGACATTGACGACGGCCACAACATGATTAAGGGCCACCCCGGCACCTCGTTTGTGGGCGGCGTGCTGGCCGCGGCCCTGGAACAGGGCGTGACCTACAAGGAGTATCTGACCACACTGGTGGTGTGCTATGAGGCGGCCGTACGCTGCGGCCTTGCCACCCAGGACTTCTACAAGTTCTTGCACAGCACCGGCACCTACGGCGCGTTCGGCACGGCTGCCGGTATGGGCCGCCTGCTGGGCTTCACCAAAGAGCAGCTGAACAACGCCCTCTCCATTGCGGAGTTCCACGCGCCGCTCACCCCGGTGATGCGCTCGGTTCAGTACCCCTCCATGAACAAGGACGGCGTGCCCTTCGGCGTGCTGGTGGGCGCAGAGGCCGCCCTGGAAACCCTGGCGGGCAGCACCGGCCGCGGCTATACGCTGGAGCTGCCGGAGTACCAGTACCTGCTGGAGACGCTGGGCAGCACCTACGAGATCATGAACCTGTACTTCAAGCCCTACACCTGCTGCCGGTGGGCCCATCAGCCCATCACCGCCTGCATCGACCTGGCGAAGGAGTACGGCTATGCCCCCACAGACGTCAAACATGTGTATGTGCACACCTTTGACTCGGCGGCCCAGCTGAGCAAGATCGTGCCGCACACGGCGGACGAGGCCCAGTACAACATTGCATGGCCGGTGGCCTGCTCCATCGTGCACGGCGATGTGGGCCTGCCTCAGGTGCTGGAATCCGGGCTGGACGACCCCGCCGTTCTGGCCATGATGGAGCGGCTGACCTTTGATGTGGACCCGGAGATGGAGGCGCAGTTCCCCGCAAAGCGGCTGGCCTGGGTGGAAATTCACCTGGCGGACGGGCGGGTACTCAAGTCCAAGGTGTATGCAGCCCCCGGTGAGCACACCGACCATGTGGACCTGCCCTGGATGGAGAGAAAGTTCCGGCTGCGCACGGCCCCGGTTCTCGGCAAAGAAAAGCAGGATGACCTGCTGCATCTGCTGGAGAACGGCCTGGGCAAAACGGTCAACGACATTGTAGCGGCCATCAACCGCTGAAAAACGGCATCAAAGAAGTTTCTCACATAAAAACACACCCCGCCGAAAGAGGGGACCGAACTGCCCGGTCCCGCTCTTTCGGCGGGGTGTGTTGCGTTGGATTCGTTTTTGTGCTTGCATTTTTATGCGCGGCCGGCCCGGCGGCACAGCTCCTGATACACCTGGGCCAGGCGGGGATAGGCATACTCCAGAAAGCCCTTGTAGGCGCCGCAGAAACGGTTCACGCCGGTGGCCTCATCCCGGTTGCGGCGGCAGCCGTTGCGGCACAGCGGATACCAGCGGCAGGCCCGGCAGGCGGGCGGCACCGGCAGCGAGGCCTCGAGAAAGCCCAGGGCATGGCGCTGCTGCTCCAGCTGGGCCAGCGAGTTGGTGCAGATGCTGCCCAGCTTCCACCGGTCCAGCACATAGAAGTCACAGGGGTAAACGCTGCCATCGGCCTCCACCACCAGGTGATTGGCGCAGTGCCCCTGCATGGAGCAGCTCTCCGGCGTTTGCCCCGCAAGCACCATCAGCAGGTTTTCAAAGTAGCGGTTGTAGGTGGGCTTCCCGGCCTGAAAATCCTGATACCAGGCGTCAAAGGTGGCCTTGAGAAACTGGGCGTACCGCTCCGGGGTGAGGGAGTAGGGCTGGCCGCCGGGGGCTTCGTCCAGTGGGTCCAGACATTCGATGAACTGCTGGTAGCCAAAACCGTTCTTCCGGAAGAAGTTGGCAATCTTCTGCCCGCTGCGGGCCGAAAGCCCGGTGGCCACCGTGAGAATGTTGAACTCCACGCCGTGCTGCTCCATAAGTTTGGCGGCCGCCATCACCCGGTCAAAGGTGCCCTTCCCGGCGGGGTCCAGCCGGTAGCGGTCGTGGATCTCCCGGGGACCATCCAGCGAGAGGCCCACCAGAACGTGGTTCTCGGCCAGCCAGCGGCACCAGGCTTCGTCCAGCAGGGTGCCGTTGGTTTGAATGGCATAGCGGAACTGCACCCCGCGGGGATTGGGCTGGCTGGACACATAGCCGGAAAGCCGCTGGTAGAACTCCACCCCCATCAGAGTAGGCTCGCCGCCCTGAAAGGCCAGTGTGCATACGCCTTCGCCCTCTCGCAGGCAGAAATCCACAAGGCTGTGCATGGTGGCGTCGCTCATGAACCCAAAGGTGGGGAACTGGCGCTTCTGGGCTTCGTCTGCGTAGAAACAGTAGGTGCAGCGCAGGTTGCAGCTGCCGGAGGCGGGTTTGATGAGCAGGGAAAGAGGCGGCATGGGCAAGGCCCTCCTTATTATAGGTATAAAGATAAGCGGCAAATACGAAAACGAAAGCCGCGGCAGTTTGCGCACGGTATGGAATACAGCGCTGGCGAGGGATTGTCTAGCTTTTATTGTACCGCAGCCGGCCGGCGGGGGCAAGCGGGGAGGAAGAAAGGGGCAAACCCGGCGGGAAAAACTGCGTCATGCACCAAAGTGACAGGATTGCGGGAAAAATGTGGAAAGACGAAAAAAGCGGATGAAAATGCCAATGAGAAGAAAAGGAAAAAACTTGAGGACGATTGTGCAAACATGGAAACCCAGCGGGAAACCAGCATAAAACACGGTAATACGAAGGTTGAAGATTGTTAAAAGATTATCTTTTCACAGTTTGGAGAAACAATTTGCATTATTTTTTGTTGCACATTGACAAAAAAGGCCCCGGGAAGTAAAATGGACAAAGAACAATCAAGGCAATTCAGAGGGGGCCTGACCGCTCCGATGCGCCGGAAAGGAAGCAGCATCATGGCAAAGAGAAAGAACGTTCTCCTCATCCTGTCGGATCAGCAGCGGCTGGATACGGTCAGTGCCTACGGTATGAACAACATCTGCAAAACGCCGCACATTGACCAGCTGGCCGCCGAGGGCATGAAGTTCACCAATGCCTACACCAGTTCCGCCATTTGTGCCCCCTCCCGGGCCAGCGTGATGACTGGTCTGTACGCCCACAAGCACGGCGTGATCGACAACTTCACGGACATCAAGGAGGGCACCCCCCTTCTGGGCGACTGCATGCACGATGCAGGTTACTACTGCGGCTATGCAGGCAAGTGGCACGTTTCGCCCACCCTGCCGCCGGAGGGCTGCGGCTTTGACGACGGCAAGCCGTTTATGGGCTATGCCTTCCCGGGCAGCGGCGTGATGCCCCATCTGGTGTTCAACCAGCCGCCGGACAATGTGCCCAACTATTATGAGGAGTACCTGAAGGAGAACGGCTTCGAGAACGTGGACGTTTCCCACGGCTTTTTGGGCGACAACCCCAATCTGCAGATTCAGGAGATGTTCTGCAAACACGAAGGCCCGGTGGAGAGCACAATCGAGTACTTTGTGGCCCACGAGACCAACCGCCTGATCGACAAGGCGAAGGAGCAGGACAAGCCCTTCTTCATCTGGGCCAACTTCTGGGGGCCGCACAGCCCCAGCATTGTGCCGGAGCCCTATTATTCCATGTACAATCCGGAGGACATCCCCGAGCATCCCAGCTACTGCGACGATCTGCTGGATAAGCCCTATGGCTATTATCTCAGCGAGAAGATGTGGGGCCTGGGCGACTACGGCTGGAAGGGCTTCCAGGAGATTGCAGCCCGCTATTACGGCCACTGCACCATGATCGACGACATGGTCGGCCTGATCGTGGACAAGCTCAAGGCCGAGGGCCTGTACGACGACACCATCATCATTTACAGCGCGGATCACGGCGACTGCATGGGTGCTCACAAGCTCATCGAAAAAGGTGCGTTTACCTTTGACGAGATCTACCACATTCCCATGGTGGTGAAGGGCGCAGGCACCAAGGACAACGACAGTTTTGTGTACCTGCAGGAAATGATGCCCACCATTCTGGATGTGGCCGGGGTGAAGCCCCCGAAGCCGGTGGACGGCGAGAGCATTCTGCCCCTGATGATGGGCGAGGCCGAGAGCAACGGCCGCACCGAGATCTACGGCGAGTACCACAACCATTTCTATGTGGCACGCCAGCGTATGGTGCGCGACCATGACTATCAGCTGACTTTCAACGAGAGCGAGCGCGGCGAGCTTTACGATTTGAAGAAGGACCCCTATCAACTGCACAATGTGTGCTACGACCCGGCCTATGCCGACGTGAAAAAGAAGTATCTGGAAATCATGTCCCGCTACATGAAGGAAACAAAGGACCCCGCCGGTACCTGGTTCCACCGGATCAAGGATTTCTATTGAGAAGGCGGTAAAAAAATGAACGAAAAGAAGAAAAACGACAGCGTTGCCCGTGCGGGCAACCACATTTTCATCCCGGACTGGGGCTGGCTGATCCTGTCCGGTCTGGCGGCCCTGGTGCTGTGGTACCTCTTGTCCATCAACGACAAAACCGGCCGCAGCTTCCCCTTTGTGCCTTACGTTCTTGAAGCAGTCAAGACGGTGGTCAAGCGCGGAATCCTGTGGCAGGATTTCTCCAGCAGTATGATCTCCGTGGTTCTGGGCTTCGCCCTCGGCTTTGTAACGGCCGTGCCCGTTGCGTTCCTGATGGCCTGGTATAAGCCTGTTCGCTACATCATTGAGCCCTGGATCCAGTTTATCCGCAACATTCCCCCTCTGGCCTATGTGCCTCTGGTGGTTATCTCGGCCGGCGTCGGCCGCCGCCCCCAGGTCATTGTGATCTGGCTGGCCACCTTCCTGATCATGACGGTGACCATCTATCAGGGCGTGCGCAATGTGGATGAGACTCTCATCAAGGCGGCCCGGGTGCTGGGCGCCAAGGATCGGGACATTTTCGTGAAGGTTGTGTTCCCCGCAACCACGCCCTTTATCCTCACCGCCGTTCGTCTGGGTGTGTCGGTTGCCCTGACCACCCTGATCGCCGCAGAATCCACCGGTGCAACCGCCGGTATGGGCATGCGCATTCGCTCGTTCAGCAACAGCTTTGAAGTGGCCCCCATGCTGCTTTATATCATTCTGATCGGCATCATCGGCATCACGTCCGAGAAGATCATCAAAACATTAGAAAGGAAGCTCACGGGATGGCAGGAGAAGAGAGAAGTGTAAAGGTCAAAATTGACCATGTGGAGAAGATTTACGAAGGCCGCAATGGCAAGATGATCGCCCTGAACGGCGTGGACTTTGAAATCAAGGAAAACGAGTTCATCTGTGTGGTCGGCCCTTCCGGCTGCGGTAAATCCACCCTGCTGAACATCATTGCCGGCCTGCTGGAGCCCACTTCCGGCGCGGTGTATGTGGACGGCAAAAAAGTAGAGGGCACCGGCACCGAGCGCGGTGTGGTGTTCCAGCAGTATGCGTTGTTCCCCTGGCTGACGGTGCTGCAGAATGTTATGTTCGGCCTGAAGCTGAAGGGCATGTCGGATGCACAGGCCAAAGAGATCGCCATGAAGTACATCAAAATGGTGCAGCTGGAAGATTTCATTCACAGCTACCCGAAGGAGCTGTCCGGCGGTATGAAGCAGCGCGTGGCCATCGCCCGTGCCTATGCCGTGCAGCCCGAAGTGCTGCTGATGGACGAGCCCTTCGGCGCGCTGGATGCCCAGACCCGCACCCAGCTGCAGTCGGAGCTGATTCACACCTGGCAGGAGGAGAAAAAGACCTGCTTCTTCATTACCCACGATGTGGAAGAGGCCATCATTCTTGCCAATAAGGTCATCATCATGAGCGCGCGCCCCGGCCGCATCAAGAAAGTGGTGGACATTGACCTGCCGTACCCCCGCACCCAGGAGATGAAGATGGAAAAGCCGTTCCTGGATCTGAAGGCTTACATCTGGGGCGAGGTGTACAAGGAGTACCTGGAGGTACGCAAGTAAGAGCCGCATCGGGCATGGCGCGGGCGTTTGGAACAAAAGCCGGTTGGCTCTCACTGGCCGGACGTGTGGATGAGCTGTTCGGCTGCGGCTGCCTGATTGGATATTAAGGAGGAAAAACAATGAAAAAGAAACTGTTGGCATTATTCCTGGCGGGCGCCATGACTCTGTCTCTGGCTGCCTGCGGCGGATCCGCTTCTTCTTCCGCCGCCGCATCGTCCGAAGCTGCTTCCAGCGGGGCTGCCTCTTCCGAGGCTGCTTCCTCCACCGAGGAGCCCATCACCCTGCGCATTGCCTATATGCCCAACTACGGCAGCCTGTGGTCTCTGACCACCGCCATGAACAAGGGCTACTTTGACGAGGCCGGCATCACCGTTGAGCTGACCGAGTTCCAGGACGGCCCCAGCATCATCGCCGCCATGGAGTCCGGCTCCATCGACATGGGCTACATCGGCCAGGGCGCACACAAGCTGTGCATCCAGGGCAACGCCAAGATCTTCGCTCTGTCTCACGTCTCCAACGGTGACGCCGTCATCGGCGGCCCCGAAGTGAAGACCCTGGAAGACCTGAAGGGCAAGAAGGTCGGTTATTCTTCCGGCACCTCCAGCGAGGACATCCTGAAGAATGCTCTGGAGAAGGCCGGCCTGACCATGAATGACATCACTGCCGTGGATATGGACGCTTCCAACATCGTGACCGCGATGCTGTCCGGCGGCGTGGATGCCTGCGCTACCTGGTCTCCCAACAGCCTGAAGATCCTGGAAGAGGGCAAGGACCTGACCAAGCTGTGCGACAACACCACCTTCTCCGACAAGACCGTTTCTCTGGCCAGCTGGATCGTCACTCCTTCCTACGCGGAAGCCAATGCTGACAAGATCCTGCGCTTCACCAAGGCTCTGTTCAAGGCCATGGATTACGCCGCTGACGACAACTACGAAGAGGTTGCCGGTTACGTGGCCGCCCAGACCAAGACCGACGAGGCTTCTGTGTACGATCAGCGCGGCGATGCCGATTGGCTGACCGGCGAAGAGGTTGCCCGCGGCGCAGCCGATGGCACCGTTGAGAAGTACTACGAGATTCAGCAGCAGAACTTCATCGCTGCCGGCGCTGTGGAGAGCGAAGTGCCCGTGAGCGATTACGTCATGCTGGACAACATGATCGAGGCTGGCAAGTAATTGCCGAAAGGCTCGAACCCAACTCTTGCATAAAAAAGGGGCGCGGCAGTTTGCCGCGCCCCTTTTGGCATATTTTGTACATCGTTTGCGCAAATGATACGGTGCAGCCGCTCAGCGGCTGCACCGTGTTTTGAATCGGCTTATCTTCTAACGCAAAAAGCAGGTTGACCAATGTGTGTGATATGACTTTGGCACCAAGAAAATCGGCGCGGAAAGCCGTTCTTCTTTCCGCGCCGGGCGTTTGCAATTCGATGAAAGATGTTTGGAAGGCGGGCAGCGGGTGGCCGAATCAGTTCTGCGCAACCAGCAGCCGGTCCAGTTCGTCCAGCATTTCCGGCGTGGTGGCCCAGCTGGTGGCAAAGCGCACCACGGTGTGGGCTGCATCGGGCTTTTCCCAGCGGCTGTACCGCACCAGTTTGGCCAAGCGCTCCGCCTCGGCGTCCTCCAGCAGAATGAATTGCTGGTTGGTGGGGCTGTCCATCCACAGCCGGTAGCCTTTGGCCAGAAAGCGCCACTTCATCTCCATGGCCAGTTCCACGGCATGGCGGCCCAGATGGAAATACAGCCCGTCGGTGAACAGCACATCGAACTGAATGCCCAGCAGTCGGCCCTTGGCGTTCAGTGCGCCGTGCTGCTTGATGCGGGCAGCCATCCGGGCGGGCGGCTGCTGACAGAATACCAGCGCCTCGCCGCACAGTGCGCCAACCTTGGTGCCGCCGATGTACAGCACGTCACACAGCTGGGCGATTTCCGGCAGGGTCAGGTCGGTACCGGGTGCGCCCAGCCCGTAGGCCAGGCGAGCACCGTCCAGATACAGGGGAATGCGATACCGACGGCAGACGGCGGAGATGTCGGCCAGCTCCTGTTTGGTGTACAGGGTGCCGTACTCCGTGGGGTGCGAGAGATACACCATGCCGGGGGCAACCATGTGCTCACAGCTGGCGTCGTCCCAGAAGGTATGCAGCAGGTCGGCCAGGTCCTGTGCCTGCAGTTTGCCGTTGTGGGCGGGCAGGGGCATTACCTTGTGGCCGGTGTATTCAATGGCCCCGGCCTCGTGGGTGTTCACATGGCCGGTCTCGGCGGCCACCACGCCCTCGGTGGGGTGCAGCAGCAGGTCAATGGCCAGCTGATTGGTCTGGGTGCCGCCGGTGATGAAAAACACCTGGGCCTGCGGGGCCTGGCAGGCGGCCTTGATCTTTTCGGCGGCCTCGGCGCAGTAATGGTCGGTTCCGTAGCCGGGCAGCTGCTCCAGATTGGTGCGGGTAAGCGCTTCCAGAATGCGGGGGTGGCAGCCCTCGCTGTAATCGTTTTCAAAGGAAAGCATGGGGACCTCTTTCTGGCCATGGCGGCCGGGTGGTTTGTGGGGGATTCTGCAAAAATACTGTCAGGAAAACTATAACACCGCCAGGCCCTCTGCGTCAATCGAAGGTGGTTTGCCCCGGCGTTGCAGCGCGTGGTATACTGGAACACAGAGACCGGGCTGCGCACCATGGGCGGCCCGGGGAGGGAGGGGAGACAATGGAATACCTGGATGTGGTGGACGAAACCGGCCGCCCCACCGGGCAGACGGTGGAGCGCAGTGTGGCCCACGCGCAGGGCATCCGGCACCGCACCGCCCATGTGTGGCTGGTGCGCCGGCGGGCGGGACGCCTGCAGGTGCTTCTGCAAAGGCGCAGCGAGAACAAGGACTCGAACCCCGGAAAATACGACATTTCCAGCGCCGGGCACATCCCGGCGGGGGTGGAGTGGAAGCCATCGGCCCTGCGGGAGCTGAGAGAGGAGCTGGGCGTAAACGCGCGGGAGGAGCAGCTGCATTACTGCGGCCAGCGCCGGTTCTTTCATCAGGCGGCTTTCCACGGCAAGCCGTTTCTGGACCGACAGGCGAGCAACGTTTACCTGCTTTGGCTGGACTGGGACGAGAAAAAATTCACCCTGCAGAAGGAGGAGGTCAGCGAGGTGCGCTGGCTGGATTTTGAGGCCTGCCTGCGGGATGTGAAGGCCGGAGCGATCCCCAACTGCATTGCGCCGGAGGAGCTGGAGCTGGTGCAGCGGGCGGCCGATGCGACCTGAAAAGGGAAGATGCAAAATGAACCCGCGGGGCGCTGTGCCCGGCGGCTTTGCAGAGCGGGAACGAACGGTTCCCGGAGAGGAGAAAACAATGTGGTTTGACGATGCGGTGGTGTATCAGATCTACCCGCTGGGGCTGTGCGGGGCCCCGCTGTACAACGATGACCAGCCCAGCCATCGGATTCTGCGCCTGCGGGACTGGGTGGAGCACATCAAGGCGCTGGGGGCGGACACGGTGCTGCTGAACCCGGTGTGTGAGAGCGACCGGCATGGCTACGACACCCGGGATTACAACAAAATCGACAGCCGTCTGGGCACGGAAGAGGACTTTGCCCAGGTGTGCCGGGCGTTCCACGCGGCGGGCCTGAAGGTGATGCTGGACGGTGTGTTCAACCATGTGGGCCGCGGCTTCTGGGCGTTCCGGGATGTGCAGGAAAAGAAGTGGGACAGCCCCTATAAAAACTGGTTCCACCTGAGCTTTGACGGAGACACCGAGTACCACGACGGCTTCTGGTATGAGGGCTGGGAGGGGCACAACGAGCTGGTCAAGCTGAACCTGTGGGAACCCGCCGTTGTGCAGCACCAGTTTGAGGCCATCCGCCACTGGGTGCAGGCCTACGACATTGACGGCCTGCGCCTGGATGTGGCGTACTGCCTGCCGCCGGAGTATCTGCGCCAGCTGCGCGCCTTCACGGGCGGCCTGAAGCCGGAGTTTGTGCTGATGGGCGAGACCCTGCACGGCGATTACAACCGCTGGATGGGGCCGGAGCTGTGCCATTCCGTCACCAATTACGAGTGCTACAAGGGGCTGTATTCCAGCTTCAACTGCATGAACCTGTTTGAGATCGGCCACAGTCTGGCCCGTCAGTTCGGGCCGGAGCCCTGGACCCTGTACAAGGGGGCGCACCTGCTGAGCTTTTTGGACAACCACGACGTGCCCCGCATTGCCACCCGCCTGAACGACCCGGACCATCTGAGGCCGGCCTGGGGGCTTTTGTTCGGTATGCCCGGCGTGCCCGCTGTGTACTACGGCAGCGAGTGGGGCATTCAGGGAGACAAGGGCAACCTGGACGTCGACCTGCGCCCGGTCCTGGAAAAGCCGGAGCACAATGCGCTGACCGACTGGATCACCAAGCTGGCCGCTGCCCGCAAAGCCAGCGCTGCGCTGCGCTGGGGAAGCTACCGGAACGTGCACCTCACCAACCGGCAGATCATCTTTGAGCGCTGCGTGGAGGGCGAGCGCGTGCTGGTGGCCGTGAACGCGGACCACGCACCCTATACGGCCCACTTTGACGCCGGGGCCGGCCGGGCGGTGGACCTGATCACCGGAGAGTCCCATGATTTTGGCGGCGGCAGCCTGCTGCCGCCGTGCAGCACCGCCTTCTGGCGGGTGCAGCCCTGAAACTTCATCGTGTGCCCTTAAAATGCAAACAGGCTGCTGCCCGGCGGGCAGCAGCCTGTTTTTGCGCTTTAGAAATGATCAGCCGAAGAAGCCTTTTTCAATGGTCTTTTCAAACCAGGTGGGGGTGATGGTCTCCAGCTTCAGGGGATAGGCCACCAGGCGGTTCATCAGGCCCACCAGGTCGCACAGATAGTTGACGTCAATGCCGTCAATGGCGGGCACCAGCCAGCCGTACATATCCAGCATACCGCAGCGGCTGGCGGTCACCACCATTTCCCGCTCCATCTCCACCGTGTGCATCACATCGGGGGTGCGCAGCAGGTAGGCGGTCATGGCGATCATGGCATATACGCCCCAATCGGAAACGGTGGCGGTAAGCAGATTGTCCGCCGCCACGGCGCTTTCAATGCCGCCGCCGCAGCCGCAGCTGCACTGACCTTTGCCCATGTAGGGCACGTACTGATGCAGGTGCTCCTTCAAAGCGCCCATGCCCAGCTCGTTGCCCAAATCGCCCACAGCCAGGTTCCAGACGCCCAGCTGCTGGCACTTTACGAACAGAATGTCCGACTTTGCCTCAATGGCGGTGGTGTTTTTGCCGACGGCGTTGTGGTACTGGCCCAGTTCGTTGGCACCAGGGGCCTCAATGGCGATGCAGGCGGCCGGCTTGCCCTTGGCCAGAATGGCGTCGGCACAGGCCTCGGCTTCCTCGGCGTTTTTGGTGAACACCTCCATGCCCACGCTGAAGGGCATGGCAAGTGCTTCTTCCACGGAATGATACAGATGCAGACCGGCCACCGGAGCCATCTGCTCCACGGCGTGTACACAGTCCTGCGGAACCACCAGCACGGGCTTGGCACCAAAGGCTTTCACCAGTGCGCGGGCCAGCAGCACCGAGGAGACGATGCCGTCCATCTCGGCCTTTTTGTGGGGCAGCAGCACAAACCCGGTGAGGATGTACACCAGGTCGCCCTCGTGAATGTGCTCGATCAGCCCTTTGGCCGCGTGCAGAGACACTGGCTCACCGCACAGATCGCGGCAGCCCTTGTACAGAATGCGGCATACGCCGTAGCCGCGGGGGTCCAAGTTCATCAACTGGTCAAGATTTTCGCCCAGATTCAGGGCGGTGAGTTCCTGTTGCGTCATCATTCCAATTTCCTATCCTTTTCTTTTATGTATGAACAGAGCCATTTCTTACGCACAAGGCGGCCGCACCATTTGCAGGACGGTACGGCCGTGGTCTGTCATTATCATACATGGATTGGCAGGAAAAGTAAAGAAGTTTTGTGATGCATAGATGAAAACGAAGGAGATAAAAAAGAGAAAAATGAGCCGATAAAAAACTTTGAAAAAACAGTTGACAAAGGCAGAAAAAGCGTGTTATAATCTCAACTGTTGACGGCACACAGCCGAGCAACACGCCTCATGCGGATGTGGCGGAATTGGCAGACGCGCTAGATTCAGGTTCTAGTGACAGCAATGTCATATGGGTTCAAGTCCCTTCATCCGCACC